>Ga0335395_10000028_pt1 | contig 128320 bp, 126 predicted proteins | sample MAT02_FD_205744 | JGI IMG/M metagenome (GOLD analysis project Ga0335395, IMG submission 205744) | Freshwater microbial communities from Lake Fryxell liftoff mats and glacier meltwater in Antarctica - MAT-02 (spades assembly) (version 2) ...
GTTTGGCTACTGCCATATCCGCAAAAGAAATTTTTTGTAACGCTTTCATACCCCTAATATAAACATTAAGTATCTATATTTCAAATATTTATGAAAAAATAATTGCCCGTTTACCTTGCAACGGTCTCAATATACAAATGCATAATAAAGCGTTAACAATTGGATATACATGGTTAGGCAAAAACTATCAGGGCACAGGCTTAAATAAAAATTGTAAATTTTTACTGCTAAGCTATGCTTTTGAAACTTTGGGGTTTGAACGTGTAGAATTTAGAGCCGACAACGATAATAAAAAAAGTATTGCTGCTATGCAAAGTATTGGTTGCACTATTGAGGGTGTTTTGCGAAGCGATGGTTATAAGCAAAACGGCTTACCAAGAAATAGTATTGTTTTGAGTATTTTAAAAACCGAATGGCTAGGGAGCACTAAGCAAAAATTAAAAGATAAATTATTGTTAGAATTTTAATAAATATACATTATAATAGTTGGTTAGAACTTACGTAATTAGCTTCATAGTTTATTCATAATTAAATTTTACAATCTAATGCGTTTTATGTACAAAATTCTCAATTTGTCTCATTAATGGTATTTTGAGTTAAATGGTTTTTTTAGAATTAACTTTGCTTTATAGTTAGGGTTATATTGTGGCAAAAAATAAAAACACTACTGCCAAGCTGGCACTTTAGAATATCATCCCACCTAAACCTTAGCAATATTTTAGTGCAAAAATGGCAAATACAACTATAAATTTTCAATTACTATGCTTTGGCATAATGTATGACAAATAGATACCAAACGATTAAATAAACATAAAATAAAACATAAAAATTATGGCATTAAACATTAAACCAATTGCCGATAGGGTAGTTGTAGAAGCAGCACCGGCAGAAACCGTTACCGCATCGGGCATTTATATACCTGATACAGCACAAGAAAAACCACAAAAAGGTACAGTTGTAGCCGTTGGTCCTGGTAAATATGCAGAAGCAACAGGTACTTTAATACCTATGACTGTTGCAGTTGGCGATACCGTTTTGTATGGTAAATACGCTGGCCAAGAATCTCAAATTAGTGGTAAAGATTATTTAATTATGAAAGAATCGGATATATACGCTGTTCTTTAATTAAAAAGTAAAAAGTAAAAATTTAAAAATATTGCAATCGATATACTATCGTTTGTATAAATAACACACAAAATGGCAAAACAAATTAAATACAATGTAGAAGCTCGCGACGCATTAAAACGTGGGGTTGATATTTTAGCAAATGCAGTTAAAGTAACTTTAGGACCAAAAGGTCGTAATGTAATTATCGATAAAAAATTTGGCGCACCAATTATCACTAAAGATGGTGTTACAGTTGCCAAAGAAATTGATTTAAAGGATACCTTAGAAAACATGGGTGCCCAAATGGTAAAGGAAGTAGCTTCAAAAACTGCCGATATTGCTGGCGATGGTACAACTACAGCAACGGTTTTGGCGCAAGCAATTGTTACAGCAGGTATTAAAAATGTGGCATCGGGTGCTAACCCTATGGATTTAAAACGTGGTATTGATAAAGCTGTAGCTGCCGTGGTTGCAAACTTAAAAGCACAATCTCAAACAGTTGGCGACGATAACAATAAAATAAAGCAAGTAGCCTCAATATCAGCTAATAACGATGAAGTTATAGGTGCGCTAATTGCTGAATCGATGGCGAAAGTAGGTACACAAGGCGTAATTACTGTTGAAGAAGCAAAAGGTACTGAAACAGAAGTTAAAACTGTAGAAGGCATGCAGTTTGATAGAGGTTATTTATCTCCGTACTTTGTTACCAATGCTGATAAAATGGAAGTTGAACTAGAAACTCCTTACATTTTAATTTACGATAAAAAAATAAGCAACATGAAAGAATTGCTACCAATACTTGAAAAACAAGTTCAAACTGGTAAGCCATTATTGATAATTGCAGAAGATTTAGACGGTGAAGCTTTGGCAACATTGGTAGTAAATAAAATTAGAGGCTCGTTAAAAGTGGCTGCAGTTAAAGCACCTGGTTTTGGCGACCGTAGAAAAGCAATGCTAGAAGATATTGCCATTTTAACAGGTGGTACAGTAATATCGGAAGAGCGTGGTTATAAATTAGAAAATACCGATTTAGAGCACCTTGGTAAATGCGAAAAAATAACCATTGATAAAGACAACACCACGGTAATTAATGGTAATGGTCAGGCCGATTTAATAAAAGCCCGTATCAGCGAAATTAAAGCACAAATAGAAACTACTACATCTGATTACGACAAAGAAAAATTACAAGAACGTTTGGCTAAATTAGCTGGTGGTGTTGCTGTATTATACATTGGCGCTGCTACAGAGGTAGAAATGAAAGAGAAAAAAGACCGTGTTGACGATGCTTTACACGCTACAAGAGCAGCAGTTGAAGAAGGTATAGTTGCTGGTGGAGGCGTTGCTTTTATTAGAGCGGTTGAATCTTTGGAAAATCTTGTAGGAGCCAACGAGGATGAAAATACAGGTATCAAAATTATTAAAAGAGCTATTGAAGAGCCTTTACGTCAAATATGTGCCAACGCAGGTATCGAGGGTTCAATTGTGGTACATAATGTAAAAGAAGGCACTGGTGATTACGGATATAATGCCCGTACAGATGTTTACGAAAACTTAATTAGTGCAGGTGTAATTGACCCAACAAAAGTTGCTCGTGTAGCATTAGAAAACGCAGCATCTATTGCAGCTATGTTGTTAACTACCGAGTGTATTTTGGCCGATGAGCCTGATGCTAAAGACGATCACGCTCCACAAATGGGCGGCGGCGGTGGCGGCATGGGTGGTATGATGTAGAAAATACATGGTAAGTTTAGCTAAGCTAAAACCCTTATAATTTAAAAAACTCCCTGTTTGCTAATACAAACTGGGAGTTTTTTTGTCTAATTTAAAACTTCTTCTAACACCAAACGCGATTTTATTTCGCCTAGCCCATCAATATGTAAGGTATAATAGGTTATAATTTTTTCTAAAAAATATTTTCTATTGGTTGAATTTAACTTTAATAAATCGGTTTCGGTTAACGAGCAACGCAAAATATTGATCCAGTTTTTTAAATCATTTTTATCAATATAATGAGTGTGGCTGGGTAGTGAATTTGTAAAAATTCCATTTAATAAATCAAAATAATTAGCCGAATCGGCAAAGGAAATATCGGGGCTAAATCCCAAAAATTGGGTTAATTTTATCAAAAAAACAGATGCGTAGTTATTACATTTTTCGTTAGTATGGTCTAAATATAAAATAGCATTTTTTAAAAACTCAAATAACAACGGCTCGTGGTTAGGTTGTTTAAGGCACTTGTATAAAATCTCATTTAAAAAAATAGCTACCGAGCTTTTTATGATATAATACGGTATGGTAAGTAAAATAGGTGAGGGGCGGGCTTCGGAAATACGTTGTATAGCAAAATTTTGTTTTTGATATACTACCATATCTAAAATAGTTAAAGGTTGTAGCATATTCATCCTTATTTTAGCTTTCGGTTTTTTTACGCCATTTATTATATAAGATTGTAAGCCAAATTTTTCGGTATAAATTTTTGCAACCACACTACTTTCACCATAATTAGTGGTTTTTAAAACTATACCAGCTGTTTTGTGCAACATTTTTTAAGATAGCGGTTAATTTATTATTTATGTGTATGTATTTAACCTTTAATAAACCTTATTAATGATTTAGTAAATTTTAATTATGTTAAATTTTTTGGATTAAGGCTTTGTGAAAAATAGTTTATATAATTTAGGCGTATTCAATTTAAAAATGGAACTTTCCCGTTATTTTTTAGGACTTGTAAATATATTTGATTTTGGGTTTAGATAACCAAATCTTTTTCTTGACAAATAAACAAATATTGAAAATAAATGGCGTCTTTAAATATCGTACTTTTTTATGTAACAATATACATTTCCTTTAAAATGTAGTTTGCCATTTAAAATTTTTACAATTGTTTTTGAGGGAAAATAGGGTAAACTAAGTATGGGTATTTTTGATCTGAATTTTTGAAATTAGTAATTTTACTTTCTTGTATTTTTGTGTTTAATGTTGTATTTATTTAAAAATTATAGAGCGAAAAAAATTTTATGAGCACCTGTGGCATTTATTAACACAATATATATAAAGAAATAATATTTTTAAAAAAGTATTAAAAAATGCTAAAATTATATTACCTAGTTAATTTCAAACATCAAAATTTAATGTTTAATTTGAGAATGATAAATTATTTTATCAAAAAATTTAACGCATAGTTATAGGCATAAAAAAGGCCATGTCTATTGGTTCGCCGTATTCGGTTGCAGGTACCCATTTTGGACTGTTGGTTAAAACCTTAACTGCCATGGCATTAATAAGCGGGTTGAGTGATGATTTTACAATACTTATATCTTTTAATTTACCAGTTGATTCTACTATAAATTTTACAATTATTTTGCTTTCTAAACTATTGTTTTGTAATTGTACCATTTCTTGCATGGAAGATGCTACATAATTATAAAATTCATTTATTCCACCTTTGGGTTTAGGTCTGCTATTTCTGTTCGAATAAAATTGAGTATTTCCATTTTGAGTATACATTTCACCTTTAATTAATTTACCTTTTTTATAAACTTCAATAAAAAGCAATTTTCCATTCTCAAAACCTTTCCATATTCCATCAGCAAAGGCATTAGCAACTAAACCATTTTGCAACAGCTCTTGATTTATACCATATTCTTCAAATTTACCATTTCCATCTTTCAAAATAATTTCTCCATTGGGTGCTGCACAATATATATATAGCGTTGATGAAGTTTCGGCTGTGCCTTCTCCGTAACCTGCTGCGGTATAATAAATTTTATAATTTATATCTCCATTATTAAAAAAGTGCGTTTTTTGACCATTTGGCAAACCACCTTTATAATTTATTACATCTTTTTTATTGCCATTGGTATAATAGGTGGTTACCTCACCTTCTTTTGCAAGAGATTGCATGTTAATTACATTACCTATCTCAAGCAATGCGTTATCAATAGAAAATTTTTGGTAAGCTATTAAATTATTGATTTTGATATTTGGTTTATAAACAACATAAAACTTAGCATTATCTTTTGAGTTTGCTATAATGTTATTGTTTTGATAAAAAATAGTGGTTTCTTGTGCCATTAAACTAACCTGAAACCCAATATAAATAATGCAGAAGATGAGTAACTTTTTCATAATTTTAAATATTAATCGTTGACACTAAATTAATAATAAATTAACATTAAATTAACATTAAAATAAAATATTTTTTGCAAAAAAAATTTTAAGAATTTTTAATTTAAAAATGTACAATTAAAGGCTGTAAGGGCAGTATTTTTCTTCGTAAATAAATAAAATACATAATTTTAAAATTGCTGGTTAACCTTAATTTGTTTGTTTAATTAAAATTATCATTATTTTAAGAAACTAAAAAAGATAAAAATCATAAATAAACTGTTCTATATTTATAATTAAGATTATTTATTATAATTATTCCATATTAAACTATAAAGCGTTAAATAGATATTAGCGAATAATTTTAATAAAAATATTTATAACTAACTTTTAAGGTTATGGGGAGTGTTTTTTTTGATAGCCTTAATTCTAAAGGTTATCATTAAATTAATAGAAATACAAATAATAATGAAAAGAGAAATTAATAGTACATTTCCTTGTAACCGAAAATGTAATGCTATATAAATAAATAAAAAATTAACTACCATTAATATCATAGTTACCTGCATATGGTTTAAACCGAGTTTTAATAAACGATGGTGTATATGATTTGTATCGGCTACGAATGGAGATTTTTTTTCCAATATTCTAATAATAAAAATCCTACAAGTATCAAAAATAGGGATAATAAGTATGGCGATTGCTATGGACGGAGCCGAGTAAAATAATGGCCTAATATCCATTAAGGGTAAAAATTTATTTAACTCTATAAATCTAATAGCTAACACGATAGATATGAATCCTATTAAAAAAGAACCTGTATCACCCATAAAAATTTTAGCTGGGGAATAATTATAAAATAAAAACCCAATAATTGCTCCCACCATACTAAATGCTAAACAAGCAATTTCGAACTGGCCCATATAATAAAATAACAAGCCAAATGATGAATTAACCACCACGCCTATCGTACCTGCCAATCCATCAACTCCATCAATTAAATTGAAAGCATTAATACATAATATAATGGTAAGTATGGTAAGAATTGCGCCCTGCAGTGGAGGTAATTCATAGATATCGAAAATTCCGTAAAGGCTTGTAAGTTTAATGTTTCCTAAAACAACAACTATAGCTGCAGCAACAAACTGAACACCAAATTTGGTGGTTGAATTTACACCAGCCAAATCATCTTTTAAGCCCACTGCAAAAAGAATTATACAAGATGTAAGTAAAAAATTTGCAGGGAGAATATCACTATAACTTAAAAAAATTAACGATACTATAGTAAAACTACAAAATATAGCTACACCGCCCAAGCGAGGGGTACTTATGGCATGTGCTTTTCGTTCTGATTCCATATCATCAAACAAATGCCTGATTTTTGAAACATGTATAATTGAAGGTAAGCTTATAATTGAAATTAATACACCTAATAAAATTATACATACGTATGAAAGAAGTTGGTGATTAATTAAAAAATCTTTCATAGATATGATTTTACTTTAACCATTTATTTAAAAAGCGTTATTGAATGTAAATAACTGTAAAATATTCTTAAAATTATTTTTAAATGTTTGATCAAATATATTTAAAAAAATTGCAAAATTTTGCGAAATGGCTTAAACAATATAGCTTTTAAAGGAAACGGAATTTTATTTTTTTTAAGTGCTTGATAATCTTGTCTATTAGCAAGCCACCTGTTTTTATAGGTAACATTACTGGCTCCGCCAGTTCTCATTTTAACCATCACTATATTTAAGTAATATTTTTTCAGGTTGCTTTTATATAAAAAACGCAGCATTAAATCGTAATCTGCTGCCGATGAAAAATTAACATCGTAATTACCATACTTAATAAAACATTCTTTTTTAGCATAAAAAGTAGGGTGTGCAGGCATCCACCCGTTTTTTATAAGGTTATTTGAATATATATGCGACCGCCATTTACGCACAACCACATTGGTATTAATTTTATTTACATAATCTAAATTGCCGTACAGTACATCAATATTACGCATATTAAAAGCACCGGCAACTAAAGAAAGTACTGTGTTATTTGCAAAATAATCATCCGCATGTAATATGCCAATAATATTACCTGTTGCTAAAGCTATACCTTTATTTATAGCATCATATATACCCTTATCGGGTTCCGAAATTAAGATATCAATAGCATTACCAAAATTTTTTAGAATAGATAAAGTATTGTCATTAGAATTGCCATCAATAACTATGTATTCAATGTCGCTATAATTTTGATTTAGTACCGATTGCACACATTGAGCAATATAATTTTGAGCGTTATAACTAACAGTAATAATACTTATTTTCATTTACATAATTTGTAAGTTGTATATTATATTTTAAGAATGTTTAAAATAACACAATAATTTAACACATTAAATTTTGTTTAGCAAATAACTTTAACAGCCTTATACAATCTTATAATTAATTATTTAAGTATTAATTAAAACCAATCGGGAAAATATTGCTATCATTGGACAAAATTAGGCAGAAAATGAAGAAATATCTAACACTAAATTTACTACTATATGGCATAATTGCAGTTTTTTTATCTTCATGCAGTACTGAAAAAAATATTTTGTTTGGCTATAATAATTCAAAAAATTCCATAGATAGTGCTGTTTACGAATTTAAAAAAGGTGAGAAAAACTATAAATTAGCTGAACAAAAAATTCAAGCTGGCGACGAGCTAAAGTTAATGAACTTACAAAGCGAAAGCCTAATATCGGGTACTAATAGCACATCAACTGGCGCATCAACAGGTACAATTACAGCGGGTTATATTGTAGAGTTAGATAGTACAGTATTACTGCCCGTTTTAGGTAAAGTGAAATTAGGGGGTTTAACCCGAGAAAATGCCGAAACGCTTATAAATAATTTGTATCAAAAAACATTATTGAAAAACCCGTTAATAAGTTTATCAATAATAAACTTACATGTTACACTGTTAGGAGATTTCGCAACTCAAGGAAACTTCCTACTTAAAAAAGATAAAACGCATATAACCGAAATGCTAGGTTTAGCAGGAGGTTTAAATACAACAGCTGATAATACAAATGTTAAAATAATAAGAGGAAATCCCAAAAATCCTCAAATACTAATTGTAAATATGAGCAATACCGACTTTATAAGCGACCAAAGAGTGTTTTTACAAAATAACGATATCGTATTTGTAACACAAAAAAAATCAGTGCAAAATGCTGAAAAAGCGACTAAAACTATAAGTTTCGTTGGTATTGGATTAACTTTAATTAATACTATTTTTTTAATTTACAATTTATCGAGGTAATTAATATGGCAACTACAAAAGGGATGAAAGATGCCAATCAAAGCAACAAAGTACAGCAAGAGATTGATTATGCGAAATTTTTAAATATTATTATTAGCAGATGGTATTGGATAGCTTTTTCTTTGGCATTATCGTTACTATTTGCCAATACTTATTTATGGTACACGCAAAAAAGATACAGTACGGTAGCTTATTTAAAGTTCGAAGAAAAACAATCTGATTTAACAAGCTTTGTGCAGTTGCAAAGCATGAGCCGCAATTACACCAATAAAATAGTATCGGAAAGCTGGAATTTTAAAAGTAAAAAGGTAATAAGTGGGGCACTTAATTATGTTGATTATAAGGTAAGCTACTATATTGCTGGTAGAATACGAACTACCGATTTGTATCCTAACAAACCTTTTAAACTGCAAATATTAAAACAAGATAGCGTAACTTTTTTTGATAAATTAATTACCATTAAAGGTGAAGGCAATAAATTTTTAATTGTATATATAATAGGTAACAAGGAAATTAAAAAATTGTACGCCTACAATACACCTATAGAAATACCAGGTGTTACATTTTACATTGATAAAAATACGCCTATTAATAATACTCAGTATAATTTTAAGTTTAACCACAAAAATGATTTTTATGGCCGGTTAAGTGATGGTTTAAATATTGTAGAAGCTGCTAAATTTTCGTCGGTCGCCATGATTACCAAAACCGATTATAACCCATACTTTGCAGCCGATGGCCTAAATGCAATTATAAAGGTTTATTTACAGCAAGATTTAGCCCTTAAAACCCAGTCGGCAAAACAAATTATTGATTTTATTGATGCACAGCTTGGCAACCTATCAAACAGTGTTAAATCTTCGGGAGAAAAACTTAAAAACTTTAAACAAAATAATAATTTTATTGATTTGAGTAATGCTACCGAAAGCGTATTAACCAAAGTAACCGACCTTGAAACACAAAACCGTAACTATGAAATGCAGTTACTAGTTTTAAAACAATTGCAAAACCAACTAGGCAAAAATGGGAAAGCAATGCTAAATTTTAATTTAGATGGTACAGTAGATCCTTTACTTTTAAATTTAATAGGTCAATTTAATTCGCTCATACAAGAGCGTTTAAGTTTATTAACTACCTATAAAGAAAATTCGACAATAATAGAGGAAGTTGATAAAAAAATGACGGTATTACAAAATGCCGCAAGTAATAATTTAGGTGCTAACCTTAATAGGATTTTAAAACAAAAAGAATATAATAAAATTGAATTAGATAAAGCGTATCTCAGTTTAAATACATTGCCAAAGCAAGAAAGATTGCTATTTGGCCTACAAAGAGATTACGATATTAATGAAAAAATATATACCTATTTGTCCGAAAAAAAGCTAGAAGCGCAAATTGGTAAAGCATCTGTACTTTCAGGGGCATCGTTAATTGATGCTGCATTACCGAATAATTCCCCTATTTCGCCCAATACAAGTTCGGTATGGCAAATGGCCTGGATAGTTGGTATTGGTGTAGGATTAGGCTTTATATTTTTAGTGCGAGGTATTAATGATAAAATTTATGATAAAGAAAAAATAGAGAGCCTTACAAGTACACCTATTATAGGTATGATACGTAACTATCCATATAAACTGGATAGCTACAGCAGCCAAATTTTATCTATTTCAAAGCCAAAATCATTATTTGCCGAATCTGTTCGTTCGGTGCGAACCAATCTTAGTTTTATAGCAACAGATAAAGCTAGTAAAGTAATATCTATAACTTCCGAAGTGGCTGGCGAAGGTAAATCGTTTGTATCGATAAACTTAGCCAGTACAATGGCTTTGATAGAAAAAAAAGTAATATTAATTGCAGCAGATTTAAGGCGATCGAAAGTTCATCGTACCTTTAACATAAAAAATACAGTAGGTTTAAGTACTTATTTATCAAAACAAAACACACTTGATGAGGTTATTATACATAGCAACCAACCCAATATGGATTTAATGATAGCTGGCCACATACCACCCAACCCAGCTGAATTATTGTACACAGACAGGCTAGTTGAAATGATTAGTGAACTAAGAAAAAGATACGATTACATTATATTTGATACCGCTCCAATAGGGTTAGTTTCGGATGCTTTGCCGCTTATACGTATGAGCGATATAAACTTATTCGTAATTCGAGCTGGAAAATCTAAATTTTCCGCAGCCAATATTCCCGATAGAATAACGAATGAGTATAAATTAAAAAACTCATTTATTGTATTAAACGATTACAAGTTACAACCTTTATATTCTAGATATTATACTTCGTTGTATAACGATAATTATTATGGTTATTATTATTCGGATGTACATACAAACGGCCAAGGCTATTACACCGACGATATTAAAGTGAGCAAATTTAAATCATTTTTTAATGATGTTGCCAAATTATTTAAGAAACAAAATGGATAAAAATTGATATAAATGAGTAATTTTTTGTTAGACTAAAAACGTTATTAAAATGTTAAATGTTTTAGAAAGTTACAATTGGTATCCTGTATATACTAAATCGCGGTTTGAAAAAAAAACGTACGATTTTTTAATGAAAAAAGGTATTGAGGCATTTTTACCCATTCACAAACAATTAAAACAATGGAGCGATAGAAAAAAATGGGTTGAAGAACCATTGTTTAAATCCTACCTTTTTGTACGCATTAGTTTAAAAGAATACGACCAAGTAATACAAACCAATGGCGTGGTTAGGTTTATATATTTTTCAGGGAAAATTGCCACTATTTCTGATGCGCAAATAACACAACTAAAAAATGTATTAACCGAAAACTATGAGCCAGAAATTACTTTTAATAAACTAGAAAAAGGGCAAAAAGTTAAAATTATTGAAGGTAGCTTAAAAGGTTACGAAGCCGAAATGGTTATGTGGCAACAACAAAACAGGTTAGTTTTACGGATTGATGCCTTAGGGCAATCGCTATTGTTAAAAATACCTGCAGGCTATGTCCAGCCTGTTTAAATAATTTTTTAGTTTTGAGTATTTAATTTGTGTTATAATTTAGACCGTTTAATCATCCTTTAAAATGGGACTGAAAGAGCGAAGCTGCGTAGTTGAAAAGTAGTGAGTGGTTAGCAGCGAGTGGGTAGTGGTAAGTGGAGATTGGTAAGTGGGGAGTAGTAAATTAAAAGAGCTAATTGCATAATTTTAACTCAACCCCCATTTTTTAAAATTATTAATTTAATTTTCTTTAAAAAATAATGTGCCGCATAGCTGGGATAGTTTTTCCTAATCGTGATAAAGACTTTTTAAATTACCATATTAAAAACATGGCTAATGTGCAAGCACACGGCGGCCCCGACGATGCTGGCTACTTTATTGACGATAATTTGGGCTTGGCCTTAGGCCACCGAAGGTTAGCATTGTTAGATTTAACGGCTGCTGGCCACCAGCCTATGTTTACGCCTAACCAGCAATTGGGCATAGTTTTTAACGGCGAAATTTATAATTATTTAGAACTTAAAGGCCAATTGGTACAATTAGGCTATAAGTTTATTACCCGTACCGATACCGAAGTGATTTTAATGTCGTATCGCCATTGGGGTACTGGCGCATTTAAAAGGTTTAAGGGCATGTTTGCCTTTGCTTTATTTGATAAAAGCAAAAACGAGCTTTTTTTGGTGCGAGATGTTGCAGGCATAAAACCATTATATTATATGGCTACCGCCAACGGTTTGGTATTTGCTTCCGAAGTAAAAGCTTTTTATCAATCGGGGTTTAAGTGTGAGGATAACCACGATTGGAAAATCCTTTTTTTATCGTTTGGCTTTATTCCCGAACCATTTACAACATTAAAAAATGTTTACCAATTAAAGCCGGGATATTTTATAACCTATAACTTAAAAACTTTAAATTATACCGAAACACAGTTTGATGATTTAACCTTTACCGAAACCATAACCGATAAAGCGCAGGCCATTACAGCCATACGAACCCAATTAACTTTGGCAGTTAACAGGCATTTATTTACCGATGCCCCAATTGGCGTTTTTTTAAGTGGCGGCATTGACTCTAGTATAATAGCCTTATTAGCAGCCCAAAATAAAAGACAAAGTTTAAAAACACTTTCGGTAACGTTTGATGAAGGTTTTTATAACGAAGAAAGTTATCAAAAATCAGTTCAAAAAATTATTGGCAGTCAGCATAAAAACTATAAGGTTACACAAACCGATTATTTAGATGCCTTACCTAGCATTCAAAAGGCCTTTGACCAACCCAGTAGCGATGCAATAAACTCTTGGTTTATAGCTCGTTGTGCAAAAGAAGAAGGTTTAAAAGCGGTATTATCGGGCCTAGGCGGCGATGAGTTATTTGGCGGATACCCTACTTTTAAACGCATAAAATATTTGGGTTTACTACGTAAACTACCTATACGATTATTTAAAATTGCCGACCATTTATCCGACGAGCGGTTTCGTAAACTGGTTTACCTTCAAAATAGCCATGTAAATAACGATTATTTGTCGTTACGTGGCTTTTACACTCCAAAAGTTATTAGTCAGCTAATTGATGCAAACGAGGAAGAAGTTATTGCCTGTATTCAAAATTTTACATATAATGTTAAGCCAAGCGATTTATCAAAAGGTAACTACGCAAGCTGGCTTGATCAAAATATTTATATGCGCTCGCAGCTTTTAAAAGATACCGATTATATGAGCATGGCACACGGCATAGAAGTTCGTATACCTTTTTTAGGTAAAGATTTTTTAAAACTTTGCTACAGCATTGCCCCCCAAATAAAATTTGCCGGGCCAATTGCAAAGCAGCTATTAATTGATTCTTTTAAAGATATTTTACCCGAAGAGGTTTGGAATCGTAAAAAAATGGGTTTTACCTTTCCATTTCAAGAGTGGAATAAAAAACACCCCGAAATAAATAAAATTAGCCAACACCCAAATAAAACTGTTGCAAAACTTGGGCAGCAGTTCTTAAACAACCAATTGCATTGGTCGCGGTGTTTTTCGCTATTGCAAATAGAAAAATACCTACCCGTTAAAAATGTATTATTTTTAACCCTAAAAACTTTTTGCCATACGGGCGGTATCGAAAAAGTAAACCGTATTTTAATGAAAGTAGGTAGCGATTTAAGTGCGCAACACCTCATACGTTTTAATGCATTAGATGCTTACGACGATTTACCTTCTCAAAAATACATATCGTCGAAACGCTTTTTGGGCTTCAAAGGAAATTTATTGAAATTTATTTTAGTAGCTACTAAAAAAGGTATAAAAAACGATATTGTACTACTTAGCCATATAAATTCATCTTTAGTGGGAGTTATTATTAAAACTTTATCGCCAAAAACAAAAGTTTATATACAGGTACACGGTATTGAAGTTTGGCGAAAATTAAATTTTATTAAAAGGCAATTGCTTAAAAAAGCCGATTTAATTTTACCTGTAAGTGTATTTACTCAAAATGTAATGGTAAACCAACATCACGTAAATCCTGCAAAATGTATTGTGCTTAACAATTGCATCGACCCTAATTTTACACGAAAATTTAACCAACATACACAAAAACTCATTCAGCATAAAACAGGTATAAACTCCAGCCATCAAGTATTAATAACACTTACCCGTTTATCGTCGTACGAAAAATACAAAGGCTACGATCAGGTAATAAAAGCAGTATCAATTATTAAAAAAACTAACCCACTTATTCGTTATATTATTGCAGGTAAATATGATGATGATGAATATAAACGCATACAAACTTTAATACAGCAACACAATGTTGAAAACGAAGTAAAACTTACTGGCTTTATAAACGACGACGACATAAGTACCTATTTTGGCATAGCCGATGTTTTTGTATTGCCCAGTAAAAAAGAAGGGTTTGGCATTGTATTTATAGAGGCCATGGCCTGTGGCTTACCTGTAATTGGCGGTAACCAAGATGGTTCGGTGGATGCCTTGTGTAATGGCGAAATGGGGACACTTATAAACCCCGATAGTATTGACGAACTTGTAAATGCTATCAATAATCAACTAGCAAATATTAAAACATTTAACCATTTAGAAATTATAAATAAAACTGAAGAGTATTTTGGTTACAATCAATACAAAGAACAATTTAAAAATATAATATTGCCACAATATGCTTAAAACCGAACATTGGGATTTAGAAATTAAACCACATGATAATTTATTTAATCTTCACCTAAACGATGTTTGGCATTACCGCGATTTGTTATTATTACTTGTTCGTCGCGATTTTGTTTCTTTTTACAAGCAAACTATACTTGGGCCACTTTGGTTTTTTATACAACCTTTATTCACCACTATTATATTCACGTTTGTATTTGGTAACCTAGCCCAAATATCAACCGATGGATTGCCACAACCGCTTTTTTATATGGCAGGTATTACTGCTTGGGGTTATTTCGCCGAATGCCTAACCAAAACCAGTACCGTTTTTAAAGACAATGCCAATATATTCGGAAAAGTTTATTTTCCTCGTTTAATAATGCCATTAAGCATTGTAGTTTCAAACTTGGTAAAGTTTGGCGTACAAATGTTGCTATTTATATTATTAATAGGTTATTATTTAGTTTCAGGCTACCAGTTTGGGCCTAATTGGTATATTTTATTATTTCCAGTAATTATTATTATAATGGCCTGTTTGGGTTTGGGTTTAGGTATGATAATATCCGCCATGACTACCAAATACCGAGATTTAGCTTTTTTAGTAACCTTTGGCGTTCAACTTTTAATGTATGCCACAACGGTAATTTATCCACTATCAACTGCTATAGAAAAATACCCAAAATACAGCTGGATAATAGAATATAACCCCATGACGCCCTTAATAGAAACCTTTAGGTATGGCTTTTTAGGCAGCGGCAGTTTTAACTGGCATAGCTTAGGTTATTGCAGCATAGCTACATTTTTAATTTTGTTATTTGGGATTGTTATATTTAATAAAGTAGAAAAAACATTTGTAGATACGGTGTAAGGGAGGACAAGGTTGAGGTTGAGGACAAGGATAAGGATAAGGTCGAGGTTAAGGACAAGGTCGAGGTTAAGGGCAAGGTTAAGATCAAGGATTAAAATGGCTACAAAACCTCAACCTCAGTTTCAACCTTAACCTCAACCTAACCCTCAACCTCAGTTTCAACCTTAACCTCAACCTAACCCTCAACCTCAGTTTCAACCTCAACAATGTATCACGACTTCACTGAAATGTCTGTTTGGAAATTAGCAATGGACTATGCCGTGGAAATCTTTAACTTAACTGTTAATTTGCCGAAGCAAGAGGACTATGCGTTGACTTCGCAGATTAGAAGATCTTCTGTATCGGTTTCAGATAATCTTGCAGAAGGTTTTGGAAGGGAAACGAATTTGGATAAAAAAAGATTTTATGTTATGTCTAGGGGCTCTTTATTAGAATCAAAAAATCAGTTGATTTATGGAAAAAAGGTAAATTACTTTAGTGAAGCCGACGTAAATACATTAACTAAAAAAAATGAACAAATACATTTCGAACTCAATAAGTTAATTAAAAGCCTACGACAAGGTTAAGTACGAGGGTAAGGATAAGGTCGAGGTTAAGCTCGAGGTTAAGGTTAAGATTAAGGTCGAAGGTAAGGATAAGGCCAATTTTAAGGGCAAGGATAAGGACGAGGTTAAGGACAAGGTTAAGACTGGTTACTCAACCTCATAACCTCAGACTCAACCTCTACCTTTCAACTTCAACCTTAGTATCAACCTCTCAACCTTAGTCTCACAACCTCAGTCTCAGTCTCAGTCTCAGTCTCAATCTCAACCTCAATCTCAACCTCAACCTCAACCATGCCCACCGCCATAAAAGTCGAAAACCTCTCTAAAGCCTCCCAACTGGACCAAATAGGTACAGGCACCATCTCCCGCAATTTAGAACGTTACTGGGCTAAATTACGCGGCAAAGAAGACCCTTTTTTACGCATTTGCGAAAAATTATTTACCTTCATTATTTAATAGCTAACATATTTTATTTAATTTAGCAATATGGAAACCTTAATTATACAACCAAAGTCAATAGAGCAGTTAACAGCATTGAAAGCGTTTGTAAAAGCATTGAAAATTAAATTTAAAATTACAGACACTAAATACAGTGATAGTTTTGTAGAAAAAATACTTAAAGGTAAAGAAGATATAAAAAATGGTAAAGGCCTTAAAATAGCCGTTAAGGATCTATGGAAATAATTTTCAGTCCTAAAGCGCAGGAAGATCTTAAATATTGGAAAAACACAGGTAATAAAGCAATTCAACAAAAAAATAGAAAAACTGTTAATGTCTATACAACAAAACCCTTACAAAGGTATAGGCAAACCCGAGCCTTTAAAATACAATTTATCTGGTGTTTGGTCTAGGAGAATTAACTAAGAACATAGAATAATCTACGAAATTAATCACAAAAACCAAATTACAATACTTGATATTCTTTCATTGAAAGGACATTGTACACAAGGATAGTAAAACTTACTAGACAGGGTTTGGGCAAAGACTAGATTAATGAAAAGGTTAGGGCTGAAAGGTAGAGGCTAAGGCTAAGGTTAAGGACGAGGTTAAGACTGGCACTCAACTTCAACCTCATAACCTCAGTCTCAACATCTACCTTACAACTTCAACCTTAGTATCAACCTCTCAACCTTAGTCTCACAACCTCAACCTCAACCTCAGTCTCACAACCTCTCAACACTCAACCATGCCCACCGCCATAAAAGTCGAAAATCTCTCTAAAGCCTACCAACTGGGCGAAATAGGTACAGGCACAATAAGCCGAGACCTAGAACGCTACTGGGCAAAACTACGGGGCAAAGAAGACCCTTTTTTACGTATTGGCGAAACCACAGCCTCAACCTCAGTCTCAACCTCAAAAAATGATATAGTTTGGAGCCTAAAAGACATTAACTTTGAAATTAACCAAGGCGATGCCGTAGGCATTATTGGCCGCAACGGAGCAGGGAAAAGCACCTTACTAAAAATACTAAGCCGGGTAACAGCACCCACCACCGGCAACATAAAAGTAAAAGGCCGCATTGCCAGTTTATTAGAAGTAGGCACCGGCTTTCACCCAGAGCTTACTGGCAGAGAAAATATATTTTTGAATGGTGCCATACTAGGTATGCGCAAAGCCGAAATAAAAAAACACTTTGATGCCATTGTTGATTTTGCCGGCGTCGAACGTTATGTAGATACCCCCGTAAAACGCTACAGCAGTGGTATGTACGTACGCCTAGCCTTTGCCGTAGCTGCACATTTAGAAAGCGAAATTTTAGTAGTTGATGAGGTTTTGGCCGTTGGCGATGCCGAGTTTCAAAAGAAGTGCTTGGGTAAAATGGGCGATTTAAGTACTAGCGAAGGCAGAACGGTGTTGTTTGTGAGTCATGACATGTCTAGTATTAGATCTCTCTGTACAAAAAGTATCCTTTTAAAAAACGGTTTAATTAAAAATTATAGTCTATCAGATGCAATCATACAAGAATATTTAAGTGACAAACAAATAGCTTCAAAAACTACTGGTACAAGAGAAGTAATCGTTTTAAACTTACTGATAAGAAATAGAAATGGAATTCTACTTAGCGAAGTTACAGCTTACGATGAAGTATCTTTTACACTTCAAATTGATTGCAAAAAACCTATAGATAAAGTTAGTTTCGCTTTATGCTTTAATAATATTAATAAAGTAAGAGCTTGTAGTTTATGGACTAATTTTAACGAAATGACTTATAATCTTGAGGTAGGCAGATACGATTTAACTTATAAAGTTTCTTCATTTAAATTAGTACCTGGTATATATGAGCTTGTAACTTATATTGAAAGTAAAAATAATGTAATTGAAAGAATAGACGAGTTCAGAGAAATAATAGTGGGATATGATATTAAAAATTCTACGAAATTAATGGAACCAAATATTACCACAGGTGTATACTTGCAAGATTTTAAAACAGACTTACTCAAAATAAATGATAAAAAAAATATATAAAAAATTAAAAAGTTTATATCTTCCATACAAACATCACAGGCAATATTGGAAAGAATGGAATTATAGGATAAATGATGTCCTTTCTTCTAAAGACAATAAGCATATACCTAGAGTAATAAATGCTGGAAAAATAGTTAACAATTACCAAGTTATGCATAATGGGTTAAAGATTGTTACAGGCAGTTATTACGGTAATGGTATAACTCAGATGTTAAAACAAAATAAGGGCGTACACGAGCCACAAGAAGAAAGGGTATTTCAAGAAGTTTTAAAAATACTGAAAGGCGATGCTGTAATTATTGAATTGGGTGCATATTGGAGCTTTTATTCAATGTGGTTTTTAACTCAAATAAAGTACGGAAAAGCATTTCTGTATGAACCAGAACTAAAAAATTTAGAATATGGTGTTGCTAACTTTAAATTAAATAGTCTCAGTGGGGATTTCAACCAAGCATTTATTGGCAGAGAATATGTAGGGGGAGTTATACCGCAATTTAGTGTAGATTATATTATTAAAAATAAGGGAATCGAATTTGTTGATGTACTTCATTGCGACATACAAGGATACGAATTTGAAATGCTGATTGGAGCTAAAAAAACAATAGAAGAAAAACGGATTGGTTATTTTTTTATTTCGACCCATTCCAATGAAATCCACCATAATTGCTTATCATATTTAACAGCAAATGGTTTTGCTATTATATCTGATTTTAATCTGAACGACACTTGTTCTGTTGACGGTCTAATTGTTGCGAGAGCGATAGGCTATGAAGGTATGACTAATTTGGACTTACAAGCACTAAAATAAAAAAATAAAATCACTTATGGACACAAACCCAACGTTCTGATAATAATAAACTTAAACATCAAATTTATTAAATGATACGAATTATAAAGAGATATATAAAAAAAAACATATTAGGTTCAATTTGGAATAAAAGAGGGAATTTCAGTTATTTTAATCAAAAAATTTTCTTTCCTAAAAACAGTATTATATTTAAAAGAACTATCGAAGAAGGTGTCTATGAAAATGAAAACCTTATGTTTATACGGCAGTTCGTTAAACATGATAGCACCATGTTTGATATTGGTGCCAATATCGGTTTAATGGCAATACCAGTATTAAGTATGAATAAAAAAATTAAAGTAATTTCCATAGAGCCCTCTCCTAATACATTTCCCTTTCTTAAGAAAACCCATGAAAGTAGTGAATACAAAAAAAATTGGTATTTAGTCAATGAAGCTGTGTCCAATGAGGTGGGTAAAGTTGACTTCCAACTCGCTACCCCAGCAAATGGTGCCTACGAGAGTATGTTAGATACAAAACGTTCTGTATTTTTCAATACTATAAAAGTAACCTGCAATACAATTGATAATATTTGGAATGATTTTGGAAAATCTAATGTCTCATTTATTAAAATAGATATTGAAGGTGCCGATTTATTAGCGCTAAAAGGAGGCATCGAATGCATAAATGAATGTAAGCCTGTTATTTTAATGGAATGGAATCAAACGAATATAAATCCATTTAATCTATCAAATAAGGATTTAATCGAATTTGCAACACAAATTGATTATCAAGTCTATTTCTTGCCAAGTTTACATAAAGTTGACACCTACCAAGACTTAAATTTTTATGCAGCTTTTGACGAAAACTTTTTGCTCTTTCCTAAAAGTAAGTAGCTCGCCATTAAAAATTTTGAGTCTCGAAATATAAGTAAACAAATTTCTAAAATTAATAACTTAAGTTAACATTTTGCTACTTTTTGAGTAAATAAAAATACCGTAAAGGGAAAATAGTTTATGGTCAATTATTAATCTCAATTAAATATAAAGAACTTTTGTTCTCCATTATCATCCCCACTTTTAATTCAGCTGAAACATTAGATATTTGTTTAGAAAGTATAGCTAATCAAACCTTCTGTGATTTTGAAGTATTGATAATAGATGGGCTGTCTAAAGATAATACTACTGAAATAGCAGAAAAATACCGTTCAAAGCTGCGCACTCTCACGATAATGTCTGAACCTGACCAAGGTATTTATGATGCTATGAACAAAGGTATAGATTTGGCAAAAGGGGTATGGTTATATTTTTTGGGGTGTGATGATAATTTAACTGATAATAAAGTATTAGAAAATGTTTCAGAAGAAATTCTAAAGGGAGGCTATGATCTTATTTATGGGAAAGTAATAGGCAAATCTTCATTAATTGTTTACGATTACGACTCGGTTTACAAAGTACTTACAACAGGGATTCATCACCAAAGTGTATTTTATAAAAAAAGCTTATTTAATAAACTAGGAAAATACGATTTAAAATTTGCTGTAGCGGCCGACTATCATTTTACCTTAAAAGTGTTTACCGAAAATACTTTTATAAAGAAATACATCAGTCTGGATATTGCCAATTATGGTGAAGAAGGATTTAGTTCTAAAGAGTACGATTATAAATTTTTTTCATACCATTACAAGTTTTTAAAAAATCGAAAAATAAAATTAGATAATTTTGTTTCATCAAAACTAATTAATAATTCTATTTACTGTTGTCTACAACAAGCAAGAAAAAAAAAAGATATTCTATTTTCCTGGTCAAATCTGATATTCTATATTTATAACTGCAATGAAATAAGTATAATTCAAAAAATAAAGCACTTCTACAATATGATTATTTGGACAACTAAACTTTAAGATTAGCTTTTATTTGTTTTTACTGATGGTAAAATATCATTTTTAAAAGTATATCTCGTAACTAAATTAAAAAAAAAATTATATAAATAAATTGAGGGCGATTTTTTAATTGAAATGAAAGGTAAATTAATAATTTTTATAAAAACACTATACTTAATTGCAAAATACGGAATTCCTAAATATATACTATGTTTCGGTGATTCTTTGGGTGATAATTTACTATTAACAGTACTTACGCAAAAAATATTTCAAGATTTACATTCAACAGTATGGATTAAAAGTAATCATAATACTTTATTTGAAAATAATAACACTATTAAGCATATTCTCCCTTACAATCTACCCTTAACTAGTTTTGCACTAAAATTATTTTCAATAAAAGTTGTTAGTTTAAAATATACACAAACGCTAAAAAACGAAGATCGGGATGAATCACCACCCAAGAATATTGTCTTGATAATGGCAGATATATTAAATTTAAAAGGAACAATTTTAAATAAACCCACATTAAATTTATTAGCAAATGAAAAACAAAGTGGGGTAATAACAAAAAAACAAATTGTCATTGTCGGTTCTGTTTCAAATGCTCTTGTTGCAATGAAAACAAAAGAATGGCAATTTGAAAGATACCAACAAGTAATAAATCATTTTTCTGAACAGTATAATTTCATACAACTCGGAAGCATTTCAGATCCAAAATTTGATAACGTTATTGATTTAAGAGGTAAAACAACTATTAGAGAAAGTGCTGCAATTTTATATAATTCTATTCTTTTAATTTCTTATGTAGGATTTATGATGCATTTAGCAAGAGCGGTAAATTGTAGGTCAGTAATACTATATGGTGGCCGTGAGCACCCAAGTCAATCTGGTTATACCTGCAATTCTAATATATATACAAATTTAGAATGTTCGCCATGTTGGATACATAACGACTGTAAAAACAATATGAGATGTATGGATTTAATATCAGTTCAAGATGTTATAAATGCAGCTACATACCAAATTAGCCAAACACAAAAACCATTAAAAGTAGATTTTTTAGATAACGGAAATGATTAGCGTTATCATTCCAACCTATAATCCTTCCATCAAACGACTTAATCAAACCTTAGATGGCTTAAAACAACAAAGTTTAAATTCTAGATATTGGGAGTCAATTATTATTGACAATAATTCAAATAATGGTTTCAACAAAAACCTAAATTTAAGTGAGCTTTCCAATGCTAAAATAATTTTTAAACCCAAGCAAGGCCTAACTTTTGCCCGCTTAAAAGGAATAGCTGAAGCCCAAAATGATATTATCATTATGGTAGATGATGATAATATTTTAGATAGCCATTATTTAGAAAAAATAAAGTATATTTATTAAATCTAATTTGTATCTTGAATTATGAACTTGCTACAATTACAATCGCTACCACTTTATTAGAGTTATAATTTACTGGGTACTAAACCGCCAGAGGAACTGATAATTGAACAGGTTTTAAAATATGGTGATACCAATGCTATTATTGCACTCTTTAAGCTTATCAATTACCATAAAATAGAAAAAATATGGCAAACTACGCTACAAAACGATGTTAGATTTGTACTACAAAATTATTTTCTGAAAACTTTTTTCTTATCTCAAATTTTTTCACAGAGTGCATCGTCCACAAGATTTGATAAGCTTAAAAAGCTTGCTGCCAAATACTGAAAAAGTATTGATAAAATTATCGGAAACCGAAATTGTGAAAGATTTTACGTTTGTTGGCGGTTAGGCTTTGGCTGTTTATTTAAACCATAGAAAAAGTGAAGATATTGATTTATTTATACACAAGCTCTAACTTGATTTGCCCAATATTTTAGATACACTAAACAACTTAATTTAAGCTAAATTTTAATTTATTAAACTTCAACAAACAACAAGCAGATTGTATTTGGGAAGGCGTTAAACTTACTTTTTTTGCAAATAATTGGCATAAACTTAACCAAAACAAACCGTTAATAAATAATATTGCTATTGCAAATTTAGACCTTTTAGCGGGTATGAAAATAAATACTTTATTTTTAAGAGCAAAGTTTAGAGATTATTATGATTTATATGTATTAAACAAAGAGAAATTTAACATACAGCAATTGTATAAAATAGCACAGGCTTATGTACCTGCTATAAATACCCGTCTGTTTCAAACTGCGTTAATATTTGTAGATGATATTGACGATGATAACATAACCCACCTAAACCCTAAATACAATGTTAGCAAACAAAAAATTAGTAAACATTTTGAAAACGAAATTAAAGTGTGGTTAAAAACAATATCTTAAGTGTTATATGTTAATATCAGTAATTATACCTACTTATAACCCCAATATCCCACGCTTAAACAGCTGTATACAGGGTATAATTAACCAAAGCATAATTAATTGGGAATGTATAATTGTCAACAACAATTCTACTAAACCATTCGAAAGTGAAATTATAAAACACACACAAATAAAAATTGTAAAACAACCCGAGCAAGGGCTTACTTTTGCCCGCCTAAAAGGTATTGAGGAGGCCAAACACAATATTATTATAATGGTAGACGATGATAATATTTTAGATAGCCATTATTTAGAAAACTGCTTAAAAATTTTCGAAACACACCCCAAACTTGGGGCAATTGGCGGTAAATCTTTACCCTTATTTGAAAAACAACCACCAGCTTATTTAAAAGAATTTTATGGCTTATTAGCTTTACGCAATATGGGCGATGAAATCAAAATAGAATCATTCGAGAATAAATACCCGAAATATGCTCCCATAGGAGCAGGTATGGCTTTTAGAAAAACAGCTATTGAAAAATATATACATAAGACCACCGCTGGCCAATTTGTAATTTCAGACAGAAAAGGAAACTCATTGAGTTCGTCAGGCGATAATGATATGGTATTGGAAATTTTAAAAGCAGGTTGGCAAATTGGATATTTTCCTCAATTGAGTTTACAACACATTATTCCGGAAAGTAGAATGACCGTTAACTATCTTTCTCACTTAAATTTTGGTATTCAAAAATCATGGATTCAATTTTTACGGTCTCATAATTTGTCACCATGGAAAACAATTTCTCCACTTTCTGTTCCTTTTAGAAAATTCAAAGCTTGGTTTTCCTACAAAGTTTGGCAAAACGATATAAATTACATTAAATGGAAAGGTGCTTGTGGTATGTTTGAAGGACTTGAAAGATGAAAACTTTTAAAAAATCTTAACAATAAAAATTCTAGCTTAGTATTTTTATTCATCAAAGAATGTTTGGAATTATAAAATCAGCTATTAAACTGAGGGTATTTGAAAAGGCATGAGAGGTGATGGATTGATAAGCTTTGAATTAAATTACTAAATACTATTTTGATTCAAGTATTTGGGTCAATTGGAAGTGAATAAAAATAAATCCAATCTTTAAAATTAAGCTAACTCCACGAACCGAAAAAACAAAATTGATGCAATATTCTATTAAAATTCTATTCGATCCAATCTACACTAAATTAGAATCCATTTTAGGTGGCAAGCTTTGGTATATAAAAGCTGTATTTATTTGTTTGTTGGGGATTGCAATTTTTTCGCCACCTACCCCATATTTTTATTCGAAAGACTATCAAGGGGGTTTGTTTGTTGAAACTGTAATGAATAGGGCTAATAATATATTTAGTCCACCTAATTATGGGAATGAAATTCTGCATGAATCAAAAACATATTTCCGGGTATTTATTCCCATTCTCTGCAAAACGCTTAATATTAGTAACTTTCAAACGCTCTATTTGATACAAAGTTTGATTGGCATGTTGTTTCTGCTTGCCTCAATCCTGCTAGCGTTTAAAATCACACAAGATAGAGTAGCAGCTCTATTCTGTGGTTTATGTCTCACTTTTTTATACGTAGGTAAAGCTGCCTTCCATGATATTTCAGGTTGGTTTGATTCGTTTGCTTATTTCTTTCTGATAATTTCCCTTTTTGAGTTACCCTTTATTTTGCATCTAATTTTTCTAAATTTTGCTTATTTTACTGATGAAAGAGCGCTATTAAGTGCCATAATATTGTGTATGTTTCACTCCATAAAATTTGAAAATAAAAAACTTAAAATTAAAATCTTTCAGAAGTCAATTTATGCTATAATTTTTTCAGTATTAATTTATGTAGTTATCAGATTAGGAATTACATATTTTTTTGATTTTAAAAATATAATTCCAAATGAAAATCTGCATATCAAACATTTAACTCACACATTTTGGTCAGGATTTGAAGGGATTTGGATACTATTAGTTGTATCAATCTTAATATTGATGAAGGAAATGAATTATGTTTTAATTTTTTTTTACTTACTATCAATCCTGATATTTGCAACTATGGTTTTAAATATCGGTGATCAAACTAGAAGTATAGCCTATATATTTCCAATGGTTTTTGTGTCTTTACTAGTTGCTTCAAAGTTCTTAGATACCCACAATTTAAGGCTAATTCTTTTTTTTTCGTTAATAATAACACTACTCTATCCAGCCGATTTTTATATTAATGGTTTTGAACGCAGTTATTTCCAACCAGTTTATATTAAAACCTTAAAATCATTCTTTCCAAACTCAGTATTTTGATGTTGTTCATAAATTTTGTCAACTATTTAGATATTAGGAATAATACTTTGTGCAAACAAAGACCATATAGATGTGGAAATAGCACTTCACGATGTCAATAAACCAATAGGTGTAGCCGAGTATCAATTATTGTTGCCAAAAGGAAAATTACAAAGTATGTTGTTGGCAGAAATAAAAGCCATGGATCACGAGTTGGATAATATAATCGCAGATAATTAAAGAAATAATGTATAGTATTTGACCTTTATTAACATTTATAAAATGGAAAGGGGCTTGCGGTATGTTTGAGGGGTTAGGTAGATAAAAATATACTCCAAACCACTTAATTTTTTTAAAGCAAGAAAGAAGAGTTATTAAGGTTTAAGTAAATAAATTCAAAATAAATTCAGTGCAAAAATCGAACAAAAAATTATTAGTTACAGGTGCCTCGGGCTTAATAGGCTCAGAGGTATGTCGCCATTTTGCCAAACTAAATTGGCAAATTCACGGTATTGATAACAATCAAAGAGCCGTATTTTTTGGTACACAGGGCGATACCCGTTGGAATCAACATAACCTCCAAACCACTATCCCAAATTACCAACATCATGAGCTTGATATAAGAGACAGGGAAAATATTATAAAACTTATAGCACATATTCAACCCGATGCCATTGTACACACCGCTGCACAACCTAGCCATGATAGAGCTGCCGATATACCTTTTGAAGATTTTGATACCAATGCTGTAGGCACTTTTAATTTATTAGAAGCCACTAGGCGTTATAGCACTCATATACCTTTTGTACATCTTTCAACCAACAAGGTTTATGGTGATGCACCTAACGAAATTGAAATGATTGAGTTAGAAACTAGGTGGGATTATGCCGATGAAACGTACTCTAACGGCATACCCGAGACCTTTAGAATAGACCAAACCAAACATAGCTTATTTGGCGCTTCAAAGGTATCTGCCGATATATCTGTACAAGAATATGGCAGGTATTTTAATATGCCTACTGCTTGCCTACGTGGTGGTTGTTTAACTGGCCCAAACCATACAGGAGTAGAATTGCATGGTTTTTTGAGTTACCTAATTAAATGCAACTTAGAAGAAAAAGAATATACCGTATTTGGCTACAAAGGTAAGCAGGTTAGAGATAACATTCATTCGTACGATGTAGCCCGTTTTATTGAAGAATTTATAAACCAGCCACGAATTGGCGAAGTATACAATATAGGTGGTGGCAAAAATAACACTTGTTCTATTTTAGAAGCTTTTGATTTAATAACATCCTTTAGCGGTAAGCCAATGAAATATAAATACAGTGAAAACAATAGAATTGGAGACCATATTTGCTATTATAGCGATCTTAGAAAAATGAAAAACCATTATCCTAATTGGGATATTACAAAATCGTTAAAAGATACCGTAGGCGAAATCTATAATAGCTGGATAAACCGATTAGATAAATGAAAATATTAATTACTGGAGGGTGTGGTTTTGTAGGCTCAAACTTGGCTATTTTACTTAAAACACAATATCCAAATTATACTATTATTTGTTTCGATAATTTAAGTAGGCGTGGTTCCGAATTAAATTTAAAACGTTTATTGGCAAACGACATTAAATTTGTACACGGGGATATTAGGCATAAAGCCGATTTACAAAAAACAGGTCCTGTAAATTTAATTATAGAAGCGGCTGCAGAACCTTCCGTATTGGCTGGTGCAGGTAGCGATATAGAATATTTGATAGATACCAATTTGAATGGCACTATTAACGCACTTTATATGGCAAAAGAGTGGAATGCTGGCTTTATATTTTTATCTACCAGTAGGGTTTATCCTATCAATCACCTCGAGAAAATTGAATACACGCAAACTGATAGTCGCTTAATAATTGCAGATAACCAAACTATTAACGGCCTTACTAATAAGGGGATAAGCGAAAATTTCCCTCTTGATGGTGTACGGTCTCTTTATGGTGCTACTAAGCTATCTTCTGAATATTTGATACAAGAATTTGCTTACAACTTCGGTGTAAAAGCCGTAATAAACCGTTGTGGTGTATTAACTGGACCTTATCAAATGGGAAAAATAGACCAAGGAGTAGTTGTACTATGGATGGCGAAACACTTTTGGAAAGGTAATTTAGATTATATAGGATTTGGTGGTCAAGGATTGCAGGTTAGGGATATATTACACGTAAATGATTTGTTTACATTGGTAGATTATCAAATAAAAAATATACATAAATATAATGGTAATATTTTTAATGTAGGCGGTGGTTTGCAAACCAGCGTTTCGTTAAACGAATTAACGCAATTATGCCAAAATATATCAGGTAATAAAATAAATATTGCTAGTAAAGCCGAAAACCGACACGCCGACATACCCATTTATATTACAGACAACACAAAAATAACTTCTCAAACTAGTTGGCAACCTAAAATAGGTGTTGAACAAATTATGACCGAAATTTTTGACTGGTTAAAAAAAGATGAAAAAGATTTAAAACCGATTTTATCATAAAAATTCATTTTACTTATTTAACGTATCACACAATTTAATCCAATACCAATATGCTAAAACTTAGTGTGGTTATACCCGCTTATAATGAAGAGGATTCTATTAAAAAAACGGTGATTTCACTGTACAAAAAACTAACTGACGAAAATATCCTTCACGAAATTATTGTTGTAAACGATAATTCTAAAGATAATACCTTAAAGGTTTTAGAAAATTTAATAGAGCAAATACCCACTTTAGTATATTTTACAAATACTGGGCTTAACGGTTTTGGTTACGCCATTCGTTATGGTTTAAATAATTATACGGGCGATTGTGTGGCTATATTGATGGCCGATTTATCTGACAGTCCAGATGATTTAGTAGCTTACTACCGGACTATGATTGCACAAAATGTGGATTGTGTTTTTGGGTCTCGTTTTATAAAAGGGGGTAAAGTTTATGATTACCCCAAAATAAAATTATTTATTAATCGCTTGGCCAATAAAATTATACAACTAAGCTTAGGCATTAAATACAATGATGCAACTAACGCATTTAAATTATATAAAGCACAAACCATAGAAGGTTTAAAACCTTTTTTAGCACCACATTTTAACCTCACTATTGAACTATCATTAAAAGCAATTGTGCGTGGTTATACCTACACCGTAATTCCAAACTCTTGGTACAATAGACAGACTGGCGAATCAAAACTGAAAATAAAAGAAATGGGTAGTAGATACCTATTTATATTATTATATGTACTTATTGAGAAATTTTTTTCGAGGGGAGATTTTAACAAAAAAATCAATTAAATTTTGAATCCTAAAGTTTTGAAGCTATTTAACAAGGTAATAATTAATAAATTTTATGCTGCTTTATTAGTCATTATTGTAATACATATTTTTTCTAGTCCAACTTATTACGCAATAAGTAATGGATATAAAACTTGTACCACTTGCTGTAATATGCAGCAAAAAATTGACCGCAAAAATCATTTATTAAATACGGTTAGCCATCAATTTGAAGCAAGTACACACATGGCAAAAACCGAATTTAGACTTACACCGCCAATTTTGGCTAAAGTATTTTTTATAAATACGCCAGCAGGGATGTACATTCTGCAAGTTATAACTGGTTTTTTATTTTTTGTAATGCTGTATAGTTTGATATATAGTATCATACCTAATTACACTATAACATTTATTAGCATACTTGCCTTTGGGTTTATTTACCAAGGCTATTCATTTATTTCTGAAATGGAAGGCTTTTTTGATTCATTTGCCTTCATATTTTTATTAATCGCCTTATTAGATGTACACTTAATAATTTTAGCATTAACTTTATTTCTAGCATATTATACTGATGAACGAAGTGTATTTTCAAGCTTTTTAATAGTTTTTTATTGGCAATACAGAAACCACACACAAAATCAAAAAAAGTTTTTTTTACCTAGTAAACAAGCATATATTATGCTAATAACTCTGTTATTATATTTAGTAACACGGTGGATTTTGGTTAATTATTTTGGATTTGTAAATCAGTTTGCCGGAACCAATACATTAATATATACTATAAATTATGCAGGCATCGCATTTTGGCAAGCATTCGAAGGCTTTTGGTTTTTGATAGTTTTGGCAATTTTGGCTTTATACAACCAAAAAAAGTATGCTGTAGCCTTAATTTTTTTAATCTTAAATGCACTTATCTTTTCTATTGGTATGAGCGTAATGGATATAACTAGAAGCATTGCTTATGTTTTTCCAAGTATTATAATTTCTCTATATATTTTAAAGGACTATTTTGAATATCATAAACTTAAACAGGTTATGTTAATTTGCTTGTTATTTTGTTTTATGTATCCATCTTATAATTTTATAGTTGGTAAACCACCTCATAGCTATAATCCTATTTATATACGAGTGGCAAAAAAATTATTACACATACCTTAAAAATTAATTATCATTTATAAATGACGAAAAAACTTAATATTAAGTGTTTCAATCCATCATAAACACCCTTTACCGCTACCCCAAAAGCCAATTTAATACTTGGCAAAAATTTGGCGGGTATTTTGCATACAAAGCCATGTTTGTGGCAGAAAAAGAAATGCAAAAAGCTGCTAATAATTTATTGGTAACTACACCAAAATCAGATTTATCCACCTTAGAAATAAGTTTTTTAACAGGTAAAAAATATTGCTATCAAACTGTTTTATGTGCTTACTCCTTGCAAAAAGTAACCCCAAACCCCATTCATTTTACATTTTATGATGATGGCTCTCTTAATCAGATTCCTGAATTAAAATCACAAATTCCAAATTCTACTTTAGTATCAAGCAATGAAATATTAGAAAATTTAAACGCAAACTTACCACAAAGCAAGTACCCGTATTTACACAAAAAACGTGAAGTATATAAGCATATTCGTAAACTTACCGATGTATATACACACAAAGTAGGTTGGCAATTAATGCTAGATTCGGATATGCTATTTTGGAAACCACCCACGCAAATGATCAATTGGCTGGCAAACCCTCAAAAGCCCTTTTATATTTTAGATACCGATACCGCTTATGGTTATCCTTTGAATGAAATGGGTAAATTAGCTAATGCTAACATCAAAGAAAAAATTAATGTGGGTGCTTTAGGGCTAAACAATAATCTGGTAGATTTTGATAAATTAGAATTTTGGGCAAAAACATTGGAGACTAATTTTGGGAATTCCTATTATTTAGAACAGGCTTTGAGTGCCATGCTAATTGGCGATTTGGAAAGTGAGATTGGTGCAGCAAAAGATTATATTGTTTATCCTACAAAAACACAGGTTGAAAAACAACAAGGTTGCTTGCATCATTATGTTGATGTAAGCAAAAAGTGGTATTTTGAAGAAGCATGGAAAAAAATTTAAGATAAAATATGAATATCTTATCACTTTTCGGGAAATTAGTTCCTTACGAAACTAAATTAAATATCCAACACAAAATGGGTGTTCCTCACATGTATTGGAGCATGATGAATATGAAAAAAATGGATTTAATCCCACATATATTATTGATGCAGGTGCATTTATAGGAGATTGGACAAGTAATTGTAGAAAAATATTTCCACAATCAAATATTTTAATGATTGAGGGGCAAGAATCTAAGAAAGAAATTTTGTCTAAAATTACAAACGCGAATACTTTTTTGGAAATAAACTTGATAGGTAGTGAAGAGGGTAAAAAAGTTAATTTTATTCATGGAGGTTCAAATAGCAATATTAATCAAACAGTTGAAAATCAAAGTTATAATAGAGAATTAACTACCATTGATGCTATTGCAAAAAAACATGATTTTCCAAGAATAGATTTGATAAAATTGGACATACAAGGCTACGAATTGGAAGCATTAAAAGGAGCAAAATTATTTTTGAGTAACGTTGAAGTTATTTTAATAGAAGTATCTTTGATTGATATTGGAAACTCTGGCGTACCGCTATTTAAAGATGTAATGAGTTTTATGCATGACAATGATTTTACAATATATGATATATGTAGCACTAGAATTAGAAGGCCTCTTGACAATGCATTATGGCAAACCGACTTGGTTTTTGTGAAAAATAATAGCGGTTTGTTAAAATCTAAAATGTACGCTTGAATTAAAAAAAAATGGAATCAATGAAGAAAAACATTATCAATTTTGTCTTAAAAATAATTGGAAGGAAAAGACTTATTTTTTGGATTGCCAAAGATGCAAACACCAGAGAAGTACAAAGTTTTAACCAAACGGCTAATACTTTCTCGTTTGTGCAAGATAAAAATTTACAATTGTCGGTATTATCAAACCTTATAAAATCGAAATCAGAGTTTAGTAAACAGTATCTAAGTCATTATCTTAAAAACGGGAATGATTATCTATCACAATTAGGGCAAGATTGTCTTGTCGACACTATTTTCAAAGCTAAAACCGAGGGCTTTTTCATCGAAATTGGTGTTGGCAATGGTAAAGAACTTTCTAATACTTATTTTTTTGAAAAAAATAGAGATTGGAACGGTCTGCTTTGTGAACCTGCCAAACAATTTAATGAGGCAATAAAAAGCCAAAGAACAGTAACATTAATTAATAAAGCAGTTTATACCGAATCAAATAAAGTTTTTGAATTTTCAGAATCAATTGATGGGGAATTTTCGAGTATAAGTGAACATCTTTCAGAAAATATATCTAACAATCAAAATACAGTAAAATATAATGTTGAAACCATTTCTTTCAACGATTTGTGTGCACAATATACAAACGGAGAGCCTATTGATTATCTTTCGGTAGATACAGAAGGCTCTGAATACGAAATCCTATCTGCAATAGACTTTGAAAAATATGATATTGGTTGTATTTCTGTGGAACATAATTATGAAGAAATTAAGCGTTCTAAAATTAATGCACTTTTAGTAAAAAATAATTTTGTGGAAATAGTATCCGATGTTTTTATGTGGGATTCTATTTACGTAAACAAACGTATTGTAAAAGAATTTTTATGATTCAAAATTTGCCAGATTATACAAATTATAGGGAAAAAATATTAACAAATCACCCCACATATAATTTCCCGTTAGAAATAATTAAATCAGATTTTACTGAAAACAACCCTATTGATTTCCCTAAAATTTCTGTAATTACACCTTCATATAATCAAGGTAAATATTTAGAAAAAACTATTCAAAGTGTTTTAGGCCAACATTACCCTAATTTAGAATATATTATTATAGATGGGGGCAGTACCGACAATTCTACCGAAATAATACAAAAATATAAGAGCTTTATAAGTTTTGCTGTTTCCGAAAAAGATAGTGGACAAAGCCACGCTATTAATAAAGGTTTTAGTTTGGCTAGTGGCGATATTTTTTGTTGGCTTAACAGTGATGATTATTTCTTGCCAAATACATTAATGCAAGTAGCTAAAATTTTCATGTCAACAAAAGCATCTTTTGTATATGGAAATGGATATAATTTAGTTAATAACCAGTTAATACCTAATATTTCGGGTATTAGTTTTGATAGATATTTACGAATACCGATGTTTATTCAACCTTCTTGTTTCTGGAAAAAAGAAATACACCAACCCATTTGGGAAGATTTACATTGCACCATGGATTACGAATTATGGTTACGAATTGTAAAAGGAAATAAACGAAAATACTTAAATAAGTTTTTGTCTGTTGCACTTGTACATGAAGAAGCTAAAACCTATAATCCTAGCCCTGCAGCCAAAGCAAAATGGCATGAGGATCATCTAAAAGAAATTGCTATACATGGCGATGTGCCCAATTGGAAACAAATTTGGAAAGAAAATTATTACACTCAAAAACTAATGAGAACTTTCCCGTCACTAAAATCATTTTTTTAGATGAGCCCATTAATTTCAGTAATTATACCTCTCTACAATTCGTAAAAATATGTAGACGGAGCCATACAATCTGTTATTAACCAAACTTATACCAATTGGTAATTGATTACAGTAAATGATGGTATTACAGATAATAGTTTAACCGTAGCAAAACAATTTGAATCAGAAAAAATCAGGGTTTTTTCTCAAGGCAATAAAGGGCTATGTTTTGCAAATAACTTATGGGTTGAGAGAAACATGGAAACGAAGTTAATTACATCAAATGGAAAGGTGCTTGTGGTATGTTTGAGGGGTTAAGCAAAATAAATTCGGTTTAGCTATGATTATTTCTAAAATTGAATTAAGTGAAAAAGAATATGCGGAAATACTCCGTAAAGCCGTAGAAGAAATTCATACGGCTAGCAATACTGTTGCCAGATAGGTAAATAGCAATACAATTTCTGTATATTGGAACTTGGGTAAATTACTATCCGAAAAACAAGTACAAGAAGGTTACGGCAGCGGGGTAGTTAACCAATTATCAGTAGATTTAAAAACCGAGTTTCCAAATATGGGCTTATCTCCACGTAATTTGTGGGATATGAAACGTTTTTATGAACGTTATTATCATAGTTCTGCAAAACTGCGACAAGCAGTCGCAGTTTTGTCTTGGGGTCATAACTTATTGTTAATAAATAAAATTAAAAATGATTTTCAAGTCGAATTTTATGCAAATGAAAGCCTAGCGAAAGGATGGTCGAGAGATTTATTGCTCAACGCCATCAAAATGGACACCTTTAGCCAAGCAAATAATCAAATAAAAACGCATAATTTTGACCAAACGCTTTCAAAAATAGAAGCTAATTGTGTAAATGAAGTGTTTAAGAGTTCGTATAACTTAAATTTTTAGGTATCAACGAACCTGTGCGAGAATTGGAACTAGAAAACAGGTTGATTGCTAAAATTAAAACATTTGTATTAGAATTAGGCAAGGGTTTTACTTTTATGGGCAATCAATATAGACTGGAGTACAACCCAAAAGAATATTTTATTGACATGCTTTTTTTCATAGAGGCTTACTGTCGTTGGTGGCAATAGAGCTTAAAATTGGAAGTTTTAAATCGGAATATGTCGGAAAAATGAATCTTTACTTATCATTACTTGATAAATTAGAAAAAGGGGAAAACGAAAATCAACCAATAGGAATAATACTTTGTGCCGACAAAGACCATATAGATGTGGAAATAGCACTTCAAGATATCAATAAACCAATAGGTGTAGCCGAGTATCAATTATTGTTGCCAAAAGATAAATTACAAAGTATATTGTTGGCAGAAATAAAAGCCATGGATGATGAGACGGACAATAAAATCTCAGATAATTAAAGAAATAATGTATAGTTTTTGACCTTAATTAAAAAAAATGAATTTCTATGTAGTTAAGATAAAAATAATATTAGGACACCATAAACCATTCAAAACCAAATTATAGAATTATTGCATTTTGTTGAAAAAAGAAAAAATGGTGAGAGATAATTATTTCATCAATATAGCACTTTATGATTTTGTTGTTATAACGTGTAGAAAACAGGTATAGAAAAGTGCCATTTCCTATACACGTTAATTTCTTTTGTATAGAAAAACAATATTATATATTCATGATATTTCAACTGAAAAACTAACGAAACTTGAACAATCAATTAGCACTCGTTTCCATAATTATGCCTCTCTACAACGCCGAAATGTATGTAGCCGAAGCCATACAATCTGTTATTAACCAAACATATACTAATTGGGAATTGATTATCGTAAATGATGGAAGTACAGATAATAGTTTAGCTGTAGCTAAACAATTTGAAACTGATAAAATTAAAGTACATAACCAAGAAAATAAAGGTGCAAGCGCAGCTCGCAATCATGGGTTTTCGTTATCGAAAGGGGAATATATTAAATTTTTTGATGCCGATGATATTATAAATCCAGAAATGTTAGAAAATCAAATATCGCTAGCAGTAGATAATCCAAATAGTGTTATAGCAGGCAAATGGGGAAGATTTTACAATGATGACTTAGGTACATTGAAAATACGTAAAGAAGAATGTTGGGTAGATATGTTACCCATAGATTGGATACAAAGTAGTTGGAAAAATGCCCAAACCATGACCCAGCCTGGCATATTTTTAATACCAAAAAAAAACATAGAATTAGCGGGTTTATGGAATGATAAATTAAGTTTAGTAGATGATATGGAGTTTTATACCAAAAATATTTTGGCAGCCAAAAAAGTATTATTTTGCGAGAAATCTATTCTATACTATCGTTCGGGTATGGGTGCAAATGCTTTATCAGGAAAAAAATCAAGAAAATCAGTAGAATCTTACTTTTTAGCTATTGAATTAAGTACTAGTTATTTGTTAGCAAAAGTAGTAAGCCCATTGTCAAAACTATGTTCTGCAAATTTGTGGCAAGGATTTGTATATGAATACTATATACAACAACCTGATTTAGTTAAAAAAGCTTACAAAAAAATACAAGAATTAGGTGGGAGCGATTTAAAATTCTCATCAGGTGGCCTTACAAAAATTCTATCAACCCTATTTGGGTGGAAATGGACACTAAAAATAAAGAATTTATATGGATAGCATTACCCTCCAAATTTCTCTTGCTCCTTCCGATTATAAACACTGTGTTCACATGCTTGCTCATCAACTAAAAGTATTTGAAAATCAAGTTGATGAAATTTTACTCACCTATGATACCCACAAAAGCAAAGGCAGATTTGCCGTAAATTGGGAAGAAAATAATGCTAAAATGTGGGCATTTTTAGAAGATTTTTCTAAAACAAATACAAAAATTAAACTTTTGAAAATTGATTATTCGCAAAGCAAGAATAAAGAAATAGCTAACAAATTTTTTAACAAAAATACCATACCCTCAAAAGACTGGCGTGGCGGCCCCTTTTACACTTATTTTTTTGGCATATATGAAGCTAAAAACGATTATGTTTTTCATATAGATTCGGATATGTTTTTTGGAGGGTTAAGCCAAACTTGGATAAAAGAAGCTATTGAGTTGTTTGAAAGCGACGCACAAATACTGTTTATTAATCCTTTAGCAGGCCCACCCAACGGAAATGGAGAATTGAAAAACCAAAAAGATTTTCCTTATAAAAATAAAGCCTTTTATTTTGGGTTTGAAACTATGAGTACAAGGCTTTTTTTGGTTAATAAAAACAGATTACAACAAAAGCCAATTAAAAACATTAATACTTTAAAATTTAGAGAGCTAATAAGAGCTTTGTATAAAAAAAACCCACCATTTAAATTACCTGAAGAAATTTTAAGTAAATATATGATTCAAAATAATTTTATAAGAGTTGATTTTAAAAGTAATGAACCTGGGTTATGGTCATTGCATCCACCATACAGAACCGAACAATTTTATGCAGATTTACCACAGATAATACAAAAAATAGAGAACAACGATATACCCGAATCTCAAAAAGGATGTTATGATATTGTGGACGAATTGGTGGATTGGAGCGAAGTCCGAAATAAATTGAAATAGTTTTGAAAAATATAGTACTAATTTCTCCTTTTCCGCCCGCCCAAAACCCTAGGTTACTCAAAGAATACCACACGCTAAAGGCGTGTGAGTATAATGTGAAAGTGCTATTTGCTAGCAGAGACGAATGGGCTAATTCTTTCGATAATACCAATCAAGATTTTATTTTAGTTGGCGGAAAAAAAGGCGATTTTAATTATTTTTTTACCAGATTGATATTTAAGTTTTTTATAAAACCATTTTATAAAGACTTTTCTATACATGCAATTTCTTTTTTTCAATATTTAAAGCTAAGAAAATTTAAAGCCGACCTTTACATAGGCCATAATCTGGCGGCGTTGCCTATTGTAGTAAAAGCAGCTAAATTTTATAATGCCAAATGCGGTTTTGATGCCGAAGATTTTCATAGGCAAGAAGTTTCAGATAATATTGATTCAAAAGAATATAGGTTAGCTAAATATATTGAAGACAAGTATTTGGCACAGCTAGATTATATAACAGCAGCTAGCCCCTTAATAGCTGCGGAGTACAAAAAGCTGTACCCTAGTTTAAATCCTGTGGTTATTAATAATGTGTTTCCTATGCAAAACCTTCCAAGTTTTAAAAACTTGGAAGGTTTACGCACTCCATTAAAATTGTTTTGGTTTTCCCAAACTATTGGCAAAGGTCGTGGCTTGGAAGATGTGATTGCTGCCATGCATTTATTGAAAAGTGATAATTTGGAATTGCATCTGTTAGGCAATGTTTCAGCCGATTCAAAATTATATTTTCAAAGTTTAGCTAATAAAATTCAAATTTATTATTATGAACCTATACCACCAGATGATATTTTTGAGTTTGCAAGTAAGTTTGATATTGGCTTGGCTTTAGAGCCTGCATTTTGTTTAAACAATGATTTGGCACTATCTAATAAGTTGTTTTCTTACGCAGTATCGGGTTTAACTGTAATAGCTTCAAAAACCTCTGCCCAAAAGCAATTTATGGAGACCTATCCCAGTATTGGTAAAACCTATAAAATTGGTAATAGTGTAGCTTTGGCAACTATTTTAAAGTATTATAGTGAAAACAGAAATAACTTAAATATTACCAAAAAGGCTTCTTTTGATTTAGCTAAAAACGAGTTAAATTGGGAAATTGAGAGTAAAAAGTTTATGGATACAATTAAAACTCTTTTTAAATAAAATACCCCAATGATGTGCATTTATTGTACAATTGTTAAATAGAACCTTTACCTTAATAAAAATAGTAGCAGACTACAGATTAAAAATCTAATAATATGACCCAAGTAAAACTCAATCACCATTTCAAAACATTAAAAAAATACGTTCCCGAGTTTATTTCAGATTCTGTAAGAAAAGTGATTACTGCATTTTACACCCCCATTAGTTTTTCAATAAAAAGTGGACATTTTAAAAGTAGTTTTAAAAAAATGTCGGTAGATAAAAATGGAAACCCTATACCTTGGTACACTTATTCTTGTTATGATTTTTTAAGGTTTAGAGATTTTAAAGATGCTGAAGTATTGGAATTTGGTTCTGGTCAATCCACTCTTTGGTGGGCTAAATTTGCCAAATATGTTACTGCTTTTGAAGGTAAAAAGGATTGGTATAATTTTTTAAAACCGTTGCTTGCCATAAATACTACTGTAATTATGGTTACATTACATAGTCGAGAAAGTTGTATAGCTGATGTTAAAAACAATTTAGAAAAAATGGATAAAACTTTTGATGTGATTGTAATTGATGGGTTATTTAGGTTTGAGATGGTGCCATTTGCCCAAAAATATATAAAAGATGATGGAATTATAATTTGTGATAATTCGGATGGTTATGGTATGTTCGAAGGGTTTCTAAATACCGAATTTAAAAGAGTTGATTTTTATGGCTATGCTCCAGGTGTAGTTTTGCCTCATTGTACTTCTATTTTTTACAAAGTAAACTGCAAATACTTTAATAACCAAATTCCTATTAAGCAACTTGCATTTAATTAATAGCTAATTGTACTTGTCACTCTGAGTGCAACGAAGAGTCGTACTATTATTACCATGAAGCTTTTTTTTAAGACTCTTCACGTTGTTCAGAGTGACAAAACCGTTCAGAGTGACAAAAAGTAATAGAAGGTGCCATCCCATAAATCAATAAATCCTATAAATCATAATTCAGACAATTAGCATCTATCTCTCTGGAGTGCACCCTGTCACTCTGAGTGTACCTGTCACTTTTAGTGCAACGAAGAGTCTCGTGTTAATATAATAAGTCTTTTTTTTTGAGACTTTTCACTTCGACCAGAATAAAAAGTATTCATAAAGGTTTAAATCAGCTTACATTAACTAAACCCTAATATTTCAATCAATGAAAAATACTACCCTCCACACGTTAAAACTCCTCCACGCTTGGCAATTGCCATTAAAAGAACGTTTAACCCGTTGGCTTATCCCAACTCATACCAAAAAAAACAGTCCTTTTTATACGGGTGTTGCCTACGCACAAAATGGTTGTTTACTTAATGTAGATACCACCAATTATATAGAATATAAAGTTTTTGCCGAGGGCGGTTACGAGGTTTATTTATCAACTTTAATTAAACATTATGTAAAACCCCATACTGTTTTTTTAGATATTGGTGCAAATATAGGCATACATTCGTTAAGTGTGGCTAAAATGCCCAATACGCAAATTTATAGTTTCGAACCCATTGATTTTATCAGAGAAAAACTGCAAAAAAACATTGCCTTAAATAACTATGCTAACATTACGATTGTACCTGTAGCCTTATCTAACGAGAACAAAGTAATTAAAACTAACTTTAGTGCGCAATCTAGCAACCAAGGTACTTTTTCGATGCAACACCAAGCAGAGGGAGATAATGAAATTACTTGTATAATAGGCGATGAATACGTGGCACAAAATAACATTAACCCAATATCAGTCATAAAAATAGATGTTGAAGGCTTTGAATTTGCCGTGTTAACAGGATTAACGCAAACCATACTTAACCAAAAACCAGTAATCTTTTTCGAATACGACTTTAATTACATTAGCCGAGGGGGTAATATCGCTACCGATTATGAGAATTTGTTTTTTAATACATTGCATTATAAGCTATTTATAATCGAAAAATATACGCTTATACCTTGTTTGTCTTTAGAGGATTTAGATGGGATGAAAGAAATATTGGCTTTGGCAAATTAGGGTGTTTATGCTATTATCTCTGCCGCTGAGTGCTCGCCTGTCACACTGAGTGCAACGAAGAGTCTCCCAAACCTATCACCTAACACCCTTTTTTTTTTGAGGCTCTTCACTGCGTTCAGAGTGACAAAAACGTTCAAAGTGGCAAAACCATTCGGATTTGCAAAGCACTTTAAAATCACAAAGGCTTACACGTTGGCATCCTACAAATCAATAAATCCTAAAAATCCTAATTCAGACAATTAGCACTGGTCACTCTCAGTTTACATCTCACTCTGAGTGCAACGAAGAGTCACTTTTCTCTTTTCACACTCAGCCTGTAGAAGTGTCTCCAATGTTCCCTAAAGCCTATCTAAGTACTTGCAACCACTTTTGTTTATAACTATAATGCGCTTTGTGTAAAAATAACATATAATTAACTATCGCTTTGTTACATACGATATAAAATATAACCCACGCTTTGTGTGATTTGTGTATATTTGAGCTTTAATATAATATAGTAAATGTACCTTCGTAAAATTGTAACAGAACTTTTAGCTTGGAAGCAAAAATCTAACCGCAAACCTTTAATTTTGCGTGGAGCAAGGCAAGTAGGTAAAACTTCGGTAGTGCGGCAATTTTCAACTAATTATGCACAATATATTTATCTTAACTTAGAAAAAGAAGAAGACGCTTCATTGTTCAGAAATTTTAAATCGATTGATCAGTTAGTTGAGGCTGTATTTTTTATAAAAAACGTTGACATTTCGCAAAAAGAAAATACACTACTATTTATTGATGAAATACAGGAAGTTCCCGAGGCTATTAATTTTCTGCGTTATTTTTATGAAGAATACCCCAAAATAAATGTGATTGCAGCGGGGTCGTTGCTGGAAACCGTTTTAAGCCAAAACATTAAAATACCTGTTGGTAGGGTAGAGTTTAAGGTTTTACGTCCTGTAAATTTTGAAGAGTTTTTGGGTGCAATGGGCGAAAAAGCGGCATTAGAAATGTTAAACTCGGCAGAGGTGCCAGCTTATGCACATGATAAGTTGATGCAACTTTTTAACACGTTCACGCTGATTGGAGGTATGCCCGAAGTAGTTAAAAGCTATGCAAGTGAAAAAGACCTTGGCAAGCTAAATATAATTTACGAATCTCTATTAATCGGCTATCAAAACGACTTTGAAAAATATGCCAAAAATACCTCCCAAATTCAAATATTGCGCCACATTTTAAAAACGATAGGATCCGAAACGGGTAACCGAATTAAATTTCAAGAGTTTGGTAATTCTAACTATGGCAGCCGAGAGATAGGCGAAGCACTTAGAACATTAGAAAAAGCAATGCTTATACAATTGGTTTACCCATGTGTAAGCACTAAATTCCCAGTGCAGATGGATTTTAAAAAATCACCCAAATTGCAATTTTTAGATACAGGTTTGTTTAATAAATTAGCTGGCATACAAAAAGAATTACTGTTAGCAAGCAATGTTGAAGCGGTTTATAAAGGTAAAGTAGCCGAGCATATTGTAGGTCAAGAATTATTGAATAGTAGTTTTTCCCCTTTAAATGAACTTAAGTTTTGGACCAAAGAAAATAAAGACTCCAATGCCGAGGTCGATTATTTATTTGAGAATAATGGTTTGCTATTACCAATAGAAGTAAAGTTGGGGGCTTCGGGCAGATTGCGCTCTTTACATAGCTTTATAGATCAATCAGTCCATAATTTTGGAGTACGGATTTGTTCCAATAGTTTTAACATAGAAAACCATAAAACTATTTCGGGGAAAGCTTATAAATTAATGAATATGCCGTTTTACCTAACCAGTAAGTTGAGTGAATATGCTAATCGAAATTTTTAGAATTAATTAAAGAAACAAAAGCGTATTTTACAAACCCTTTTTCGAATAGTTAGTGCTCTCGTCACTCCACAGTTCTCGCCTGTCACGGTAAGCGCACCTGTCACTCTGAGTGCAACGAAAAGTTTCCCTTTATTAACACCAATTCCTTTTTTTTGAGAGACTCTTCACTACGTTCAGAGTGACAAGGAGAAAGTGGTAAGTTGTTAGTGGGACAATCCTGTTAATCCTTAAATCCTAACAATCCTAATTTAGACAATGTGCTGTTTTTGAGAGACTCTTCACTACGTTCAGAGTGACAAGGAGAAAGTGGTAAGTTGTTAGTGGAACAATCCTGTTAATTCTTAAATCCTAATTCAGACAATGTGCTGTTTTTGAGAGACTCTTCACTACGTTCAGAGTGACGAAACCTGTTCAGAGTTACAATACCTTAACTTTACAACAAATATTTGTTTAATATTTCACTCAAAAATCCCTTATATTTATTCAAAAAAAATAGGTATGACACAAACTGCCATTCAAAATCAGATTATAGAATTAGTACCTTTTGTAGAAAACAAAAAAATTCTAAAAGCAATTTATACTATTATTGAAAAAGAAGCTAATTTGCTTAAACTTAGTAAAGAGCAAATGGATGAACTTGATAGAAGAGAAGAAAGCTATTTGAAAGGAGAAGGGAAAAGTTACACTTGGGACGAAGTTCAAGAACGTATATTGGGCGAAAAAAATGTATGATATTATTGTAAGGGATGAGGCTGAGGTAATTTAAAAGAAGCTTTTGATTGGTGCGAACTTGCAAAAGAGGGTTTGTGGAAACGATTTACATTATTGGTTAGAGAATATATAATTGAGTGAAAATACAATGACGAACAACACCAAATTATTCAAAAAAACAAAAGAGCCGTTTTTGTTAAAGATAACCCTTACCAAATTATTTATTCAATATACGAAAATGATGTGGTGATATTCTCTGATTTTCATAGCAAAAGAAATCCAAAAATTTGGAAGCAAAGACAATAATGAATATTGCGTTTACTAGGGTTATTTATCCACACATTTGCGTTAGGGATTGCAGCGGAAATCCTTTTTGCCCTTTTTTAAATTGCAAAATTAGTACAACAAAAATGGGGCAAAAAAATTGTAGCCCTTCCTTTGTCAGGATAAACTATAAGCCCGACCCCTTTTTTTAGAGGGTAACGCCCATATTAAACATTGAAAAAACTACTCATAATTTCGCCCTATTTTCCGCCATCTAATGCCGCCGATATGCAGCGTATTAGAATGAGTTTGCCCTATTTTACAGATTTTGGTTGGCAAGCCGAAGTTGTTACAGTAGATGCTAAACACTCGGATATAAACAAAGATAATTTACTTTCACAGTCTATACCATCAAATAGTGTGGTACACAAAGTAAATGCTTTTTCTAAAAAATATACTTCAAAAGTAGGTTTAGGAAGCTTGGCTTTACGCAGTTTGTGGTATTATAAGCAAACGGTAAACCAGTTATTAAAAACAAAGAAATACGATTTAATATATTTTTCGACAACGCAGTTTCCCGTTTGTATTTTGGGAGCATATTGGAAAAAAAAGTTTAACATTCCGTATGTGATTGATATGCAAGACCCCTGGCATTCAAAATATTATCAAGATAAACCTAAAAACGAACGACCAGCAAAATACTGGTTTAGCTACCGGTTAAATAAATACTTAGAACCTATTGCGATGAAAGCAGTTAATGGCTTAATAAGCGTTTCGGCAGCGTACATAAAGACTTTGCAAAGCAGATACCCAAATACCCAAAACATACCCACCGCTATTATAACTTTTGGGGCTTTTGATAAAGATTTTGAGATTGCTAGCCGTAACCAAACTTTAGCGCCATCGGTAATTATACCGCATAAAAACACGTTAAGTATAGTATATATTGGTCGTGGCGGTGCCGATATGCAGCCTGCAACACGTTTACTATTTGCTGCTTTTAAATTAGGTTTAAAAACTTATCCCGAAATTTTTAACCGCTTTAATTTTTATTTTTTAGGTACCAGCTATGCGGCGGCTGGAAAAGGCAAAACTACTATACAGCCTATCGCAGATGAAATGGGCTTGGCTGATTTCGTAATTGAAAACCCGGATAGAATATCCTTTTATCAAACTATAAATACGTTAAAAGCTGCCGATGTGCTTTTTATTCCAGGTTCTGATGATCCACAATATACAGCCTCAAAAATTTATCCATACTTAATGGCCGATAAGCCATTGATAAGCATTTTTCATCCCGCTAGCAGTGCAGCGCAAATTATTAAAGATTGCGAGGTAGGTTTACCGTTAACTTTTGATATGGATGGAGAAATTATTTTGGATAGAATAGTAAAATATTTGTTGGCTGTTGCCGAGAAAAAAATAATTGTAAAGCCTCCAGTAGTAAATATTTTTGAAAAATACGCTGCAAAAAATATGACAAAACTACAAGTGGATGTATTTAATAAAGTAATAAAATTATAAATGAAGTAACTTTGTTAAGCAATTTTTAATTATCTATGCGAAATAAAAAAACTAATTAAATAAATACGTTTGGACTTTAAAATGAAAAAACTGGCAATTATTACCACCCATCCAATTCAATATTATGCCCCAGTTTTTAAGCTATTAGCTAAACAATTAGATATAAAGGTATTTTACACTTGGGGTAAACAAGTATTAGAAAATAAATATGACCCTGGTTTTAAACGAGATATAACTTGGGATATTCCACTTTTAGAAGGGTATAATTACCATTTTAGTCGTAATATTTCTAAAAGCCCAGGGTCGCACCATAAAAATGGAATAATAAATCCCGATTTAATAGCCGAAATTAATGATTTTAATGCAGATGTATTATTGGTTTATGGGTATGCCTACCATAGCCATTTAAAAATTTTGCGTTATTTTAAAGGTAAAATTCCGATATATTTTAGAGGCGACTCAACCTTATTAGACAAGCAAAACATATTTAAAAAGCTGGTTAAAAACATTTATTTAAAATGGGTGTACAAACATATTGATTATGTTTTTTTTGTAGGCCTGGCTAATAGAGCCTACTTTAAAAAATATGGAATTACTGATGCTAATTTAATAAATGCCCCGCATGCCATAGATAATGATTATTTTAGTGCCGATAGATTGACCGAAGCCAATCACATTAGAAATAAAATGGGATTACAAGAAAAAGATGTTTTAGTACTATATGCAGGAAAATTTGAAACTAAAAAAAATCCAGAAATATTATTACACGCATTTGGAAAACTAAGAAAAGACAATGTTGCTTTATTATTAATTGGTAACGGTAAAACCGAGCAATCGTTAAAAGAAAAAGCTAAAACCCTTAAAAAAAAGAAATCTATATTTTTCGAAGACTTTAAAAACCAAAGCCAAATGCCAGCCTATTATCAAGCATGCGATTTATTTTGTTTACCATCAAAAGGACCAGGAGAAACTTGGGGCTTAGCGGTTAACGAAGCTATGGCTGCAGGTAAACCTATACTTATATCGGATAAAGTGGGATGCCAACCAAATTTAGTTTTTGAGAGTGCCAATGGTTTGATTTTTAAATCCGAAAATGCCAAAGATATTTATCGTAGTTTAAAAACATTGGTTTTCGACAAACAAAAATTAGTTAATATGGGCGAAGCTTCAAAAAAAATTATCGAAAAATACACTTTTGAAATTCAGGCAAATAAAATTATTGAAACCATAAATGAACAATAATAAAAAACATATTGCCTATTTATTTGGATTTATGCTGTGGATAATTGCCGAATTTATAATTACCGCACCTGTACTATCTTATTTTTTTGCTTGGCTTAGTTCTTTTATGATTTTTTATTGGACTATTTTCTCAAGATTTAGATATATAAATGACGACTTACCCGCAGGCGAACAAATATTACGTCCTATTTTTATAGTACAAATTATTTTTGCAGGCTTTATGTGCTGTACCTCTGTTTTTTACTTTTTAAATCACTTAGGTTATCGATATTTAGTAGAGGTTGAGTTCAATTTAGTTATACCCAATGCCGAAACTTATTTAATAGCCGAATGTCAGCGTTTAAGTTTGTTAGCACACGCTGCACTAGTAACAGGCATTATATTATTATCAAATAAAGAAGAAGGTAATAAAAGAAAATATTATCTAAGTAACGGAATTAATAGAAATACTTTTTTAGGAGTATTTAGTTTGGCAATATTTAGTGCAGGAATTATATTCAAATTAATACCTGGGGTTACGCAATTTAGCGGTGGGCTAATTATTTTATCGGTTTTTGGTGGCACTTTTATATTAGTTAAAGGGCTGGTAAATAAAAATAAAAAGCTTACGTATATTGGTGGGGGATTGTTTTTTTCGAATTTTGTACAAGCAAGTTTATCAGGATTTAAAGAACCTATTTTAATGAGTGTAATTATATTGGGCTGTCTTTTATTCCCTATATATAAGCGCCTAACTATTTTTGTTGGTATACCACTATTATATGGCTTATTGTATGTTTTACCTACTTATGTGGGTATTATTAGAGCGCAAACATGGTCGGGTGATTTATCTGCTCAGGAATCTAGAAATATAGCCTTCGATACTATATTAAACGAAGAAAACGCAGATGATATTAAAGATGCAAACTGGGCATTTTTAACAGATAGAATTAGTGAAATAAATATGTTTACCAAATTTGTTGATAATACACCTAAAGTAGTTAACTACTATGGATTTGATATTGTTAAAGAATCATTATATGCCTTAATACCACGTATATTTTGGGCTCAAAAACCTATAACAGAGCAAATATCAATGGAACGTGTGTATGTAGCGGGTGTAATTAGTGAAAGTTCGATTGTTTCGGCCAAAACACGCCCAGTGGTTGATGCTTACTTAAGTTTTGGAACATTTGGTGTATTCGTTTTCTTTATATTGATTGGTTTAATTGCTCAATTTTTTTGCAATAAATGTGAAAACCTTTACGGTGGCTACCAATTTGGAACCATGATAATTATGGGTACATTTAGTGAAACGCTTTGGAGAGGCAATAACTTCGAATTTATGTTTAATTCGTTATTTTATGGTTATATATTGGTACTAATTATTCATGTAGTGTTAAAAACTTTTAGAATATTGATACCACTTGAATTTACTATAACAGAAAATCAGGATATTTTTACTGAACAAAAGGAGTAGTAAGTTGGTAAATTGTTTGCAGGTGGTAAATAATGACCCATTCTTATTTGACTTTTGTTAATTTCTTATTGCTCTTGCACATTAACTATTACAAATTGTATATTGTTAATTTTTTTTTAAATATTTTCGTTTTAATTTGAAACTTAACATCCTTCACATTTCTGCATCATACATACCCGCGTATATCTACGGTGGGCCAACCATGTCGGTATCGCAACTGGCCGAAAATCTAGTACATTATGGAAAGCAAAATGTAAGTGTTTATACCACTACCGCCAATGGCAAAACCGAATTAGAAATTATCCCCAATATCATCCACCTTATAAATGGTGTTAAGGTTACTTATTTTAAAAGGATTACTAAAGATCATAGCCACTTTTCACCCAAGTTATATATCGCCTTATGGCAAAATATTAGGCAATTCGATATTATACATTTACATGCTTGGTGGCATTTGGTTTCGATTTTTGCGGGCTTAATTTGTATTGTAAAAAATAAAAAATTTATTCTATCGCCCCGTGGCACATTAAGCAATTATTCTTTTAATAACCGAAGTTCTTTATTGAAAAAAAGCTTGCATTTTTTGGTTGGTAAATTTATTTTAAATAAAGCCCATTTTTTGCTAACCAGTAAAAACGAAGAAGAAAGTATTAATAAATTACTAGAAAAAAAAGTAGGTACACACATTCTTCCCAATTTTGTGAAAAGAAGAGCGCCAACATTACAACTTAAACTGCCAGAATTATCTACATTAAAAATTCTTTTTTTATCACGAATAGAAGAAAAAAAAGGAATTGAAATTTTATTAACAGCCTTAAAAAACTTTAACTATCCTTATATACTAAGCCTTGCAGGATATGGCGAAGAAGAGTACATTTCCCAACTTAAAAAACTAAGTATAAAAACTGGTGTCGATGCCTATTGTACTTGGTTAGGCCAAATAAGTACCGAAAATAAATTTGACTTATACAACCAACACCACCTATTGGTTTTGCCATCGCACAACGAAAACTTTGCCAACGTGGTTATAGAAAGTTTAAGTGTAGGTACAGCCGTAATTATTAGTCCCGAAGTGGGTTTGGCTGATTATGTATTAAAAAATAAATTGGGTTGGGTATGCGCTCGCACAGCTACAGCATTACACCAACAATTAGTTGAAATTATAGATAACCCTCAACAGTTAATAAGAATTAAACAACAAGCGCCCAATATTATTTTTAATGATTTTGAAGAAGAAAAATTAAGTGAAAAATATATTGAATATTACGAAAAAAACTTATGAGCCAATATACTGATTACGGATACCATAACGATGAATTAGACCATACTTATAACTATATATGGAAACCGCTAATTAAAATTTTAGCATCATTTAAACAGTCTTACATGCTTGATGTAGGTTGTGGCAATGGTGCCATAGCCAACGAATTAATTAAACATGGTTTTGATGTTTATGGTACTGATGGATCGATAAAAGGAATTGATATTGCCAATAAAAAAAACCCAGGTCATTTTGCCGTTCAAGATTTTTCTACCGATAATTTACCACCCAATCTTAATACCATTCCGTTCGAAGTACTAATTTCTATAGAAGTAATAGAGCATTTATATAACCCAGGAAAATTTATTGACTTTTGTATTACAACATTAAAAAAATCTGAGAAACCAAAATATCTTATTATTACTACTCCATATCATGGATATTTAAAAAATTTATTTTTAGCAATTTTTGGTAAATGGGACAGCCATTTTGGTGCTCAATGGGATGGCGGACATATTAAATTTTGGTCTAAAAAAACATTAAGCAACTTATTAATAGAAAAAGGTTTCGAAATAATGGAATTTAAAGGCTGTGGAAGGTTTCCATTTTTATGGAAATCGATGTTAATAGTTGCAAAATTAAAATAGTATACGATGAACATGCAATTCAGCTTTATTATTTTAACTTACAACGAAGAACTACATTTACCTCGTTTGTTAAAATCTATTAAAGAGTTAAATACGCCTATTTATATTTTAGATTCGGGCAGTAGCGATAAAACATTAACTATTGCAGAAGCCTTTGGAGCAACAACGGCATATTATGCTTTCGAAAACCACCCAAAACAATGGCACCATGCACTAAATTGTTTTAACATTGTAACTCCTTGGGTTACATGTTTAGATGCCGACCAAATAGTTACGCCAGAACTTTTTTTACAATTACAACAATTTAAAAACGAAAACTTTAACCATATAAATAGCATATATTTTAATCGTAAAAATATATTTAAAGGCAAATGGCTAAAATATGGCGGTTATTACCCACTCTATTTATTAAAAATGTTTAGATATGGTATTGGCTATTCGGATTTGAATGAAAACATGGATCACCGCTTTATAGTGCCAGGCAAAAGTATAGTTTGGAAAAACGGACATATCATTGAAGAAAATTTAAAAGAAAATGAAATATCATTTTGGATTGATAAACATAACCGATATAGTGATTTAGTTGCCAATGAAGAAATTGAACGTATCAAGGCTTTACGCACCCAAACCTTAAAAGCTTATTTTTGGGGTAACCCCGATGAACGAACAGCCTATTTAAAAAAAATTTGGTGGAAACTACCCTTATATTTACGTCCTATATTGTACTTTTGCTACCGTATGTTTATAAAATTAGGATTTTTAGATGGTAAACAAGGAATACTTTTTCACTTTTTGCAAGGATTTTGGTTTAGGTTAATAGTAGATATAAAAATAGAAGAAAAGCTTAATAAAGATGGAAAGTAAATTCTCAGTAAAAAAAATTGTTTCGGATTTTAACAATAATAAAATTTTAAAATTTATTGTGATATTTATTGCGGTATTTATATTACTAGACACAGTTAATAAGTTTTTTAATAGCGTAAACAATCCAAATTCAGAATATTTTAACAGATTTATTTCCGAAAACTTAAATTACATACAAGCTGTGCGTAGCACCATAATAATCTGTAGCGTTACTATTTTAAGATGGCTTGGCTATACTATGATGTACACCAAAACACAATTTTTAGCCATAGGCGGTATGCCTTGCAATGTTAATTACAGTTGCTTGGGTTTAGGCGTAATGAGTTTTTGGACAGCCTTTACCATTGCTTTTCCAAAACCTATTAAAGAAAAAGTTAAGTTTTTTTTTATAGGCATATTATGTATTTTTATATTAAACGTTACCCGTATGGTACTTTTAGTAATAGCTACTGTTAAAGCTCCCGAAGATGTTAAAAAAGTTAACTACCAGCATGATTTGTTCAATATTGCAGTTTATGTAGTTTTATTTTTAATGATTTATTTTTGGATTAGAAACACTAAAACAATAGATACTCTAAAGCACACAAATACTTAATCATGTCCCCGAATAAAAATGTCGTACAGTTGGCTATAAACTTTGACACCAAAACTTTTGTAATTGGTGCGTCGGTTTTTAAACAATTTCTATGGTATTATACAAGTTCTCTACTATTTAGATCTGGAATTATACCTTCAAGTTCGGTATTGGTTTTTGTACTTAAATGTTTTGGGGCTACAATAGGTAAAGATGTACGTATAAAACCTTACATATACATTAAATATCCTTGGAAATTAAGCATAGGAGATTATACATGGTTGGCCGAATGTTTTATCGAAAATTTAGACTTTATAACCATTGGGAAAAATTGCTGCGTTTCGCAAAACGCAACATTAATGACGGGCAATCATAACTATAAAAAAAACAGTTTCGATTTAATTACGCAACCAATTATTCTTGAGGACGGCGTTTGGATTGCGGCTAGTGCAACTGTTTGTCCTGGCGTTATTTGTAAATCTCATTCGGTATTAACAATGGGTGCAATGGCCTCAAAAAACTTGGATGCTTATGCTATTTACGCTGGTACGCCTGCAATTAAAATTAAGGATAGAATTATAGAAATTTAAAAATCCATTCAAATTAAATATTCTATTGTTAAATCAATATCCTAATGAATGATTTATAAAAAAAGAAAAATGAAATTTTTAGTCTATTTTAATTCATTATAACTTTACCACCATTGTTTAAAGTTCGATATAAAATTATTGTTCAAATTTAATACATTTTTTATCGCAAAGTTTTAAAAAATAAATTGTAACTCATACTATAGCTTTTATTAGAAATAGAACTCAAAGCGTAACTGATATAGAAAATTCATTAATTCAAGTCAGATTTGTATAAGGAGTTGCTGCCTTTGCGTATTATGCTATTGTTGCTGTATTTTCAGTAAAACTTTAAAAAATCAACTAATTAAGGCTTCAGATAGTTTTTTTAAATTTATACAATTTAAGATTTATAAAGATTAATTGTGTAATTTACTCAACTAATCTTTTATTAGTATGAAAATATATCTATTATTAATTTGCATTTTTTTTTTAATGGGATGTCAAAATCACAACCAAATAAAATACTTTAAAGAAAATAATCATACGCATTTAAACAATTATTTCAATAAAAATTGGGCTCAAAACTCTTTATGGGACGATGGCAGTGCCGAGGTTATTCAATACAACGCTACTCGAATAATCTATAAAAAAGTAAGAAAATTTACTTACACTTTTATTACCGTATCCGAAATTTTTAATAAAGAATTTAACGTTAAAACAGATGATTATAACCGTAACGATGTTTTTAAGATAATGAAAGTAAATGCTTTTGCAGCTATAGAAACCGATAATTACCCATACCATTTTCTCACATCAATGTTTTTTTTGAGAGATAATCCAACAATTTTACACAAATACACAAATTCATCGCAAGAATGGTGTGGAAATACATTTAAAGAATATTTAATTGAAGGAGAAAAGTTTAATTATACTTACCATTCTTATTGGGATGGCGAAGGAAATGGCAGTAAACAAATTAATGCCGATGTATTATTTGAAGACCAATTGTATTACACGCTTCGCTCGCTTAAATTTAAAAATGGACTAAGGTTTAAAGCACAAGTTTTAGAAAGTCAAATTAGTTCAAAAGCAAAAAACAATAAAGTTTATGCAGCACAGTTTTTATTATCCGATGAAACAGATAGTTTAAGAAATATTAATACATGGAAAATAACAGTAAACCTAGAAAAAGATAAAACAAACACCTATTATTTTAGTAAAACTTATCCTAACAATTTACTTAAAGCAAAAACTTGGGATGGTAAAACTTTAGAGATTATTAAAGTATCGCGTTATGCATATTGGAAATAATAAACCGAGTTGCTAAATTCAAGTCTTTAAATTAATACCACAAGTTTCGGAGTTTTTTAAATATGAAAAAAAATAAATTCAAAGCCGATTAGACTATCTTATCTATTCTTATTAATTTAATACACCAATATTTTTCTACGGATAGCTTTGTGAACTTTGCGTTTCTTTGCGGTTAAAAAAAGAATTAACGCAAAGGTCGCTAAGTATTTACAAAGTGCACAAAGCCTATTATTTACAAATACTTATCTAAGCTTTTATTGCTTAGATTTTTTATGTTAATTTTAATTATAAAAAAATAAACATTTAATCTGCTCCGAAACTTCAGATAATATTATTTTTATACTTGTTCTTTACATTTGTTATTACCTCAAATATTAAATACCCAAACAATAAACCATATTCTAAAACTAATAAAGCTGTATTTTCTTCGTATGGAATTATCCTATAAGTATAATAACTCAAGCCAATTAATGCCGACCATACAACCACAAATCTCCATTTAACAAAAACACTCAATGCAACCATAGGTAAAATATACCAAGGATGTACAACCGCACTAAAAACAAAATAAATAAAAAGTATAAGAAACAAACTTTCAAAAATATCTTTCGATTTTATATACACATAGCCAAACCCTACAATAGTAAACAAAAGTAAAATTTTGCTATTGTAAATAAGAGTATTGTAACCCCAATACTGCCATCCCAAATATTTTAATAGCAGGTAAAAACTACCATTAAATTCGAAATTTCCGTAATAAAGCTTTAAGCTGCTATAAAAATTGGCTAATAATTCGGTATTGTAAATAAACGGTACGAACAATATTAAAGTTGTAAAAAAAACTATTAAACAATATTTCATAGTTTTTAACCAACCTATTTGTTTAACCATTACAGGTATAAAAATCAATGGCAATAATTTACTACAAACGGCAAAGCCAAGTGATATAGCCGACCAATTATTTTTTCGACGTAATAAAAAATAAACACTTAAAAGTGTAAAAAATAACATAACAACTTCGAAATGCAAGTTGCCTGCAAATTCAATAATCACTAACGGATTTAAAGCATAAATAAAAACTAGCTCGGGCTTTAGTTTTTTAATAATTAGAAGTTTTTTTAAGAGTATTATATTACCAATATCAAAAGCAACCAAACATACCCGCATAATAATTACAGATAGAAGCAAATTATTTTTGTTTGCAAAAGCCGATAACCAAAAAATAAACTGATTAACAGGTGGGTAAACCGAATAATAGTTAGGCGAATTTAATTTAGTAAAAAGGTTAATAGGCAACTCATTAGTAAGTAAACTAACCAATTGTTGGGGAGTAAAAGCAAATGGATTTATGTGGGTTTGTAGCAAATGCCCATCCCATATAAACCTGTAAAAATCATCGCTTAATAAAGGAAAACTTAATATCGGCAGTACGCGAAAAAAAATTGATGTGTATATTAATAAATTATACTTTTTATAACTATAATCTTTTAAACACAATAAAATATAAAAATAGCAAACAAAAAGTAAGGCAAAATTTATAAATAAAACGACCGTATTTTGTCTCGAATATAACCCGTAAAACAAAAAAACATAATTAAATACCCCAATTATTATAATCAGAAAAACAAAAATATTTGTCGGTATATAAAATTTTTTTAACAAAAAATCTTTAATAATTAGCGTAATAACTATAATCGTTTTAAATTTTCTATATCATCCAAATCTTTAGGCCTTGCAGCTGCTGTTTTAGCTTGTATTAATTGCTCAAGATTAAGTGTTTTTATTTTTAAACCATCATCTTCAAATATTACGGCATTGGCATAACATTCATCAAACACCAAACCTTTAACACTAACCATAATATCAATAGCGCTTGGCGGTACCCCAAAAGTAAAAACATCCCAAATTGGGTGTTTTAAAAAATTTGCTTCAGTCATATCAAAAACGAGCATTCCAAAATTTTGGAAAGCAGATTTAATTTTCTCATAATTTTCAAAAGTTTTGTCCACCCAAATATCCATATCGCCTGTACTTCGCGAATAACCGTTTAAAATTACTGCAAAACCGCCCACCAAAATGTATTTTACTTTTGCTGTATTTAGCGCCTGTATAAAATCCCTAAAATCATCATTAAAAATATTGCTCATTATTATTTTCGGCTTCGAGCTGTAAACTTTGATTTATCTAATCGTGGAGGCTCATTTTCGGGGAAATTAAAAGCAATACTAGTTAAATAGTTTGCCACCTTTAACCTCTCTTGCCAAGTAAGGTTTTGGTAATAACTTCTATGGTCGGCTGCTTCAGTGGCAGTTTGACCTTTAAATTGTGTACGGTTTAAAGGGAAACTGTTCATAATTTAAAATTTCTTAAGTTACTACGAATATAAATTTTATCAAACATACTAAAATCAACAATATAAGCCCAGCTTAAAAGTTTGTTTTAAAAAAAGCTACTATAATTGTATATATAATTTGGGCGTTCGAGCGGGCTTTTCACTATTAGCTTTTTTTACCTCATTTACCCTTAGGGGTAAAAAGGTAAAAAAAGGCTAGCCGTTTCAATCCCTAACGCAAAAAAATTCAGTAAATAAATTAACTTTTGCTAATTCATAAAACATATAATCAAAAAAATATTTTTTTATTTTCAAAGCCTAACAGTCTAAAAATTAACTTATACCAACAATAAAAAGACTTTATAAACAACAAACATTGGTACAGAAAAAAAATATTAAAAAATTTCTCAATAACAGTTTGATTATTAATAAGCATTTTCTATCTTTGCCGTCCCTCATTTAGGGGATATATCCACCTTGAACGAAGCCCTACTGCTTCGATGGGTGTTAATAAAGAAAGAAAAATGTCAGGAATTATTGGAAAAAAAGTAGGAATGACCAGCATTTTCGACGCAGACGGTAAAAACATACCTTGTACTGTAATCGAAGCTGGACCATGTGTAGTAACACAGGTAAAAACTATTGAAACAGACGGCTACGATTCTGTTCAATTGGCATTCGACGAGAAAAAAGAAAAAAACACCACATCATCTTTAAAAGGTCATTTTGCGAAAGCTAATACTACACCTAAACGTAAATTAGTCGAATTCAAATATTTTGTTGAGGCTAAATCATTAGGACAAGTAGTTGATGTAAATCTTTTTGTTGAAGGCGATTTTGTTGATGTAGTGGGTACTTCAAAAGGTAAAGGTTTTCAAGGCGTTGTAAAACGCCACGGCTTTGCTGGTGTGGGTATGCAAACTCACGGTCAGCACAATCGTTTAAGAGCACCAGGTTCACTAGGTGCATCATCTTACCCTTCAAGAGTATTTAAAGGAATGAGAATGGCTGGTCGTACAGGTGGTACACGCATAAAAGTTCAAAACCTTAAAGTGGTAAAAATATTTGCCGAACAAAACCTAGTAGTTGTTAGTGGTTCAATACCTGGCGCAAAAGGTTCTTACGTATTAATTGAGAAATAAGATGGAAGTTAATGTATTAAACATCTCAGGAAAAAATACAGGTGCCAAGGTGCAACTGGCTGAGGAAATATTTGGTATCGAACCTAACGACCACGCAATTTATTTGGATGTTAAATTGTATTTAGCTAACCAACGTCAAGGTACACACAAGTCTAAGCAGCGTAATGAAATTGCAGGTTCAACCCGCAAGCTATACAAGCAAAAAGGAACGGGTGGTGCAAGAGCAGGTAGTATAAAATCTCCATTATTTAATGGTGGTGGAAGAATATTTGGGCCACAGCCTCGTAACTATACTTTTAAATTAAATAAAAAATTAAAATCTTTAGCCCGCAACTCTGCCTTAGCTTACAAAGCACAAGAAAGCAGCGTTATAGTATTAGAAGATTTTACGTTCGATGCCGTAAAAACTAAAAACTTTATCAATTTGATATCTGCTTTAGAATTTACTAATCAACGTACCTTAATAATTGTACCAGCTGGCAATGATAATGTTTATTTATCAAGCCGTAACGTACAAAAAACCAAAGTAATCACTCCCGATCAATTAACTACTTACGATGTATTAAATGCAGCAAAGTTAGTTTTTACAACAAGTTCGGTTAAAACATTGGAGGCGGCAGTAGCCGAGTAATATGGATATTTTAAAAAAACCAGTTTTATCTGAAAAAGCCAATTTGCTTACAGAAAAACTAAACCGTTACACTTTCAAATGTGACCCTAGGGCTAACAAATTGCAAATAAAAGCAGCAATTGAAGAAATGTACGGAGTAAATATAGCGGCAGTAAATACAATGGTTGTTATGGGCAAAACCAAAACCCGTTCAACAAAAGCTGGCCAATCACAAGGAAGAGCTGCAAAACATAAAAAAGCAGTAATTACCTTAAAACAAGGAGAAATTATTGACTTTTACAGCAATATTTAATTAAACTATGGGCTTAAGAAAATTTAAACCGGTAACACCGGGCACCCGTTTTAGAGTAGGAGCAGATTTTAATGAAATCACTACCTCCACTCCAGAAAAAACACTTATTGTAAAAACTAAGCGTTCAGGTGGTCGTAACAATACAGGTAAAATGACTATGCGTTATCTCGGTGGGGGACACAAGAAATTGTACCGATTGATAGATTTTAAACGCGATAAAAAAGATATCCCTGCAACAGTTGCAACCATAGAGTATGATCCTAATCGTACTGCTCGCATTGCATTGTTACACTACGCCGATGGTGAAAAAAGATACATTATTGCACCACAAGGATTACAGGTAGGAGCTAAATTATTATCTGGCGATACCGCAACTCCCGAAATTGGTAATACAATGACTTTATCTAAAATACCACTTGGCTCTATTATTCACAACATAGAAATTAACCCAGGCCGTGGCGCACAAATAGCTAGAAGTGCAGGTACTTATGCACAGTTAGCGGCTCGTGATGGTAGATATGCAACAGTTAAAATGCCATCTAGCGAAACCCGTATGATATTGGTAACTTGTACTGCAACCATTGGTTCGGTTTCAAATTCCGATCATTCAAACGAAGTTTTAGGTAAAGCCGGTAGAAATCGTTGGTTAGGCCGTCGTCCAAGAGTAAGAGGTGTTGCCATGAACCCAGTTGATCACCCAATGGGTGGAGGTGAAGGTCGTTCATCAGGCGGACATCCACGCTCAAGAAAAGGCTTACTATCTAAAGGTTATAAAACCCGTGATAAGAAAAAATACTCAAATCGTTTCATCATAGAAAGAAGGAAGAAATAATGGCTCGTTCGATAAAAAAAGGCCCATACATTGATCATAATGTAGAAAGAAAAGTTTCTACAATGAATGATGCAGGCAAAAAAACAGTAATTAAAACTTGGTCTAGAAGGTCAATGATTTCTCCAGACTTTGTAGGACATACTTTTGCAGTACATAACGGTAATAAATTTATTCCTGTTTATGTAACAGAAAATATGGTTGGGCATAAATTAGGTGAATTTGCTCCAACAAGAACATTTAGAGGACACTCAGAAAAGAAACGATAGAAGTAATGGAAGCAATAGCAAAATTAAATAATTGCCCTACATCACCTCGTAAAATGAGACTTGTTGTTGATTTGATAAGAGGCGAACGTGTAGAAAAGGCATTATACATATTAAAATATACAAATAAAGAAGCCGCCATTAGGGTAGAAAAATTATTACTTTCTGCCATAAAAAATTGGGAGGCAAAAAACGAAGGACAACGTACCGAAGATGCCATACTGTTTGTAAAAACAATTATGGTTGATGGTGGTCGCCAGTTAAAAAGATTAAGACCAGCACCACAAGGTCGTGGATATAGAATACGTAAGCGTTCTAACCATGTAACATTAATTGTGGACAGTAAAAACGTAGAACCTCAAATTAATTAATCAAACATGGGACAAAAAGCTAATCCAATAGGACTAAGGTTAGGAATTATCAGAGGATGGGATTCTAACTGGTACGGTGGTAACAAATACGCTGAAAAATTAGTAGAGGATGAAAAAATTCGTAAATATCTTTCGGCTCGTATAGCCAAAGGAGGTGTTTCAAAAGTAGTAATAGAACGTACTTTAAAACGTATAACAGTTACTATTCACACCGCTCGCCCTGGTATTGTTATAGGCAAAGGCGGTATGGAAGTTGATAAAATTAAAGAAGAACTCAAAAAACTGACCAAAAAAGACGTTCAAATAAATATATTTGAAATAAAACGTCCAGAGTTAGACGCTCAATTAGTTGCTGATGGTGTTGCAAAACAATTAGAAGCTCGTATTTCTTTTCGTAGAGCTATGAAAACTTCAATTGCATCAACCATGCGAATGGGTGCCGAAGGAATTAAAATTATGTGTTCTGGTAGATTGGGTGGAGCCGAAATGGCAAGAAGCGAACAATATAAAGATGGTAGAACGCCATTACATACTTTGAGAGCCGATATTGATTATGCTTTAGGCGAAGCTTTAACTACTTATGGTAAAATTGGTATTAAAGTTTGGATATGTAAAGGTGAAGTATATGGTAAAAGAGATTTATCTCCTAACATAGGCGCCAATACAGGTAAAGGCGACAAACCAGTAGGTGGAGCACCAGGTAATTTTGCACCACGCGAACGTGGCGATAGAAAACCAGGAACCGAGCGTGGTGGAAACGATAGAAAACCAGGAAACAACAATCGCGGTGGTGCTAACAGCAACAACCGTGGCGGTGCAGCAGGTGCCGCAAAAGGGAAAAGATAATTTTTACAACATCGGATAACGATTTACGATTATAATCATGTTACAGCCAAAAAGAACGAAGTTCAGAAAAATGCAAAAGGGTAGAATGAAAGGCTTAGCCTCTCGTGGCGCCGAGCTTTCTTTCGGATCTTTCGGAATAAAATCATTAGAAGAAAGCTGGATTACCAGCCGTCAAATAGAAGCAGCCCGTATTGCAGTAACTCGTTTTATGAAACGTGAAGGACAAGTATGGATTAGGATTTTTCCTGATAAACCAGTAACCAAAAAACCCGCTGAAGTACGTATGGGTAAAGGTAAAGGTGCTCCCGAGTATTGGGTTGCAGTAGTGCGCCCTGGTCGCATACTTTTTGAAGCAGAAGGTGTGCCATTTGAAGTAGCTAAAGAAGCAATGCGTTTAGCTGCACAAAAATTACCTGTACAAACAAAATTTGTTGTTCGTAGAGATTACATTGAAGCATAAAATTTTTTAGGTAAATCTAATTAATTACAATTTTTAATATTATGAAATATTCAGATATAAAAGAGCTATCCAACGAAGAAATAGTAGTTAGGATTAAAGAAGAGAAAACACAAATAAGTAAAGTAATTTTTGCTCATTCTGTTTCAGCTATCGAAAATCCATCAAGAATCTACAAATCTAGAAAAGATGTAGCTCGTTTAAACACAGAACTTACTAAGCGTAATGCCTTAGCAGCTTCTGAAAGTAAAGCATAATTTTTTTAGAGTAGAAAAATGGAAAGAAAATTAAGAAAAACGAGAAGCGGTTTGGTGGTAAGCAACAAAATGGAAAAATCTATTGTTGTAGCTGTCGAACGTAAGGTAAAACACCCAATATATGGTAAGTTTGTGAAAACAACAACCAAGTTTATGGCTCACGACGAAAAAAATGATTGTGGTATCGGTGATACAGTAATGATTATGGAGACTCGCCCGTTAAGTAAAAACAAAAATTGGAGATTAGTAGAAATTTTAGAAAGGGCTAAATAATGGTACAACAAGAATCGAGATTAAATGTTGCCGATAACTCAGGAGCTAAAGAGGTTTTAGTAATAAGAGTTTTGGGCGGTACTGGTAAAAGATATGCTTCTATCGGAGATAAAGTTGTAGTAACTGTTAAAAGTGCTATTCCATCTGGTAATATAAAAAAAGGGTCTATTTCAAAAGCAGTAGTTGTAAGAACTAAAAAAGAAATTCGACGAAAAGATGGTTCATACATACGTTTTGACGATAACGCAGCTGTGTTATTAAATGCGCAAGATGAACCACGTGGAACTCGTATTTTTGGACCTGTTGCTAGAGAATTGCGTGAAAAACAATTCATGAAAATTGTATCATTAGCTCCGGAGGTATTGTAAAATGGAAAAGAAAAAAACAACTCAACTTAAATTAAAAATCCGTAAAGGCGATTTGGTTAAAGTAATAGCTGGCGACTCGAAAGGCCAGCAAGGAAAAATTTCGCAAGTTATATTAAAAGATAACAGGGCCTTTGTAGAAGGTGTTAATATGGTATCAAAGCATACTAAACCTAATGCAGCAAATCCAAACGGTGGAATTATTAAAAAAGAAGCTGCTTTACATGTTTCTAACTTAATGTTGATTGACCCTAAATCGGGAAAACCTACACGGGTTGGTAAAATTAAAAATGCTTTAGGCAAATCTGTTAGAATGGCTAAAATTACTGGGGAGGAAATTAAATAATGACTTACATACCACGATTAAAAAAACAGTATAAGGAAGAAATTGTATCGGCTTTAAAAGAAAAGTTTCAATACAAAAGTGTTATGCAAGTTCCTAAGCTGCAAAAAATTGCCTTAAACCAAGGAGTTGGTTCAGGTGTAACCGATAAAAAAATTGTAGAAGCTGCCTTAGTTGATTTAACTACTATTGCTGGTCAGCAAGCGGTATCTGCTAAATCTAAAAAAGATATATCTAACTTTAAATTACGTAAAGGGATGCCAGTTGGTGTACGTGTTACACTTCGTGATAATCAGATGTACGAATTTTTGGATAGATTAATCGCTGTTGCATTGCCACGTATTCGTGATTTTAAAGGTATAAATGATAAAGGTTTTGATGGCAGAGGAAATTACACATTAGGTGTAACTGAACAAATTATCTTTCCTGAAATTAATATCGATAAGATTACTAAAATTCAAGGCATGGACATTACGTTTGTAACTAGTGCACAAACAGATGTTGAGGCTTTGGAACTATTAAAACAATTTGGTTTACCATTTAAAAATCATAACATAATTAACAATGGCTAAAGAAGGTGTAAAAGCTCGTGAAATAAAACGCGAAAAACTAGTTGCTAAATACGCGGCTAAAAGAGCAGATTTAAAAGCAAAAGGTGATTTTGAAGGCTTAGATAAACTTCCTAAAAATTCATCACCCGTTCGTTTACATAACAGATGTAAATTAACTGGACGACCACGTGGCTATATGCGTCAGTTTGGTATATCTAGGGTTACTTTTCGTGAAATGGCTTTAGCGGGTAAAATACCAGGAATTAGAAAAGCTAGCTGGTAACAAAAAAATTAAATTTCTGTAATTCTCAGAATTTATTATATAAACAAAAAATAATGTACACAGATCCAATTGCAGATTATCTGACAAGAGTAAGGAATGCTATTAAGGCCAACCATAGGGTTGTTGAAATTCCTGCATCTAACCTTAAAAAAGAAATTACAAAAGTTCTTTTTGATAAAGGTTATATCACAAATTATAAATTTGAGGATAAAGATGTGCAAGGCACTATTAAAGTTGCTTTAAAATATAATCCTATTACTAAAATTTCTGCTATAAAATCAATAGCTAGAGCAAGTAAGCCAGGATTACGTAAATATGCAGGTATTGATACCATGCCTCGTGTATTAAATGGTTTAGGCATTGCTATTTTATCAACTTCCAAAGGTGTAATGACCGATAAAGAAGCCAAAAAAATGAATATCGGTGGTGAAGTTTTATGTTACGTTTACTAATTTAAGGAGGAGCAGAAGATGTCAAGAATAGGAAAAGCCCCAATAGTTATACCCGCAGGCGTAACCATCAATGTAACCAACGAAAATTTAGTTACAGTAAAAGGACCTAAAGGTCAATTACAACAAAGTGTAGATAGTGATATATCGATTTCGCAAGAAGATGGTAATTTATTAGTTACTCGTCCATCAGATCAAAAACGCCATAAAGCGCTACATGGTTTATACCGTTCGTTAATTAATAACATGGTTGTTGGTGTAACTGATGGGTATAAATTAGAACAAGAATTAGTTGGTGTAGGTTATAGAGCTACAAACCAAGGAAATACTTTGGATTTAGTTTTAGGATACTCTCACCATATAGTATTTGCATTACCCGAAGAAATTAAAGTTACAACAACGGCCGAAAAAGGAAAGAACCCAACCATTATTTTGGAATCAATTGATAAGCAATTGTTAGGGCAAGTAGCAGCAAAAATACGTTCGTTAAGAACTCCTGAACCTTACAAAGGCAAAGGTATTAAATTTGTAGGCGAACAGTTGAGAAGAAAAGCAGGTAAATCAGCATCTAAAAAATAATTAGACATGGCAGGAAGAATTAAGTTATCTCGTAGAGATAGAATAAAAAAAGGAATAAGAAAAAGAATTACTGGTTCCCCAGAGCGTCCTCGTTTATCTGTTTTTAGAAGCAATAAAGGTATATATGCGCAAATAATCGATGATAATGCTGGTGCTACATTGGTGGCAGCATCATCGGAAGAAAAAGATTTTACTGCAAAAGGTAATAAAGTTGAGCAATCAAAAGAGGTAGGTAAAAAAGTTGCCGAAAAAGCTATTGCAGCGGGTATAACTCAAGTAGTTTTCGATAGAAACGGATACTTATATCATGGTCGTATCAAATCATTGGCCGAAGGTGCTCGTGAAGGTGGTTTAATATTTTAATAAAGCGAAATGTCAACTATAAATATAAAAAGAGTTAAAACAAACGAAATTGAATTAAAAGATCGTTTGGTTAGCATACAACGTGTTGCTAAAGTTACCAAAGGTGGCCGTACATTTAGTTTTTCGGCTATTGTTGTAGTAGGTGATGAAAACGGTGTAGTAGGCTATGGCCTAGGCAAAGCAAAAGAAGTAACTGAGGCAATTGCCAAAGGTATCGATGATGCTAAAAAGAATTTAGTAAAAGTGCCTATAATTAATGGAACAATTCCTCACGAACAAATTGGCAAATTTTCTGGAGGTTTTATTTTCATAAAACCCGCAGCAAATGGAACTGGAGTTATTGCTGGAGGTGCCATGAGAGCTGTATTAGAATCAGCAGGAGTACACAATGTATTAGCAAAATCTAAAGGCTCATCAAATCCTCACAACGTTGTAAAAGCTACAGTATCAGCACTGTCTCAGTTAAGAGATGCCTATACAGTTGCGCAACAAAGAGGTGTGAAATTAGATAAAGTATTTAACGGATAACAAAATGGCTATCATAAAAATAACACAAATAAAAAGCGTCATTGATAGAAGTGAACGCCAAAAAAGAACCATACAAGCTTTAGGTTTAACAAAAATGAACCAAACTGTACAGGTTGATGCTACTCCATCAATTATCGGAATGATAAAAAAAGTAAACCATTTGGTTGCAATCGAAAAAGTTTAAACACCATGAATTTAAGTAATCTACAGCCTGCAGAAGGTTCAACAAAAAATAGAAAAAGAATAGGCCGTGGTACAGGATCGGGTCGTGGCGGAACATCTACACGTGGACATAAAGGTGCTGGCTCTCGCTCAGGATACAAATCTAAAGTAGGATTTGAAGGCGGTCAAATGCCATTACAACGTCGTGTACCAAAAGTAGGTTTTAAAAATCCTAATAGAATAGAATATGTAGGTGTAAACTTAGATGTTATTCAGGGTTTAGCCGAAAGGTTTAGCTTAGAATCTATTGATTTTGATTTTATGATTAACCACGGATTAGTTTCTAAAAACGATTTAGTTAAAATTTTAGGTCGTGGTGAAATTACAACCAAACTCGAAATTAAAGCTCATGCTTTTACAGCCACTGCACAAAAAGCAATAGAAAATATTGGTGGTACGGTAGTTAAACTATAATAGAATGAAGAAATTATTTTCAACATTATCAAATATTTGGAAAATCGATGAATTAAGAGTGCGTATTTTATACACACTCTTAATTCTTTTAGTTTACAGGATAGGCTCGTTTATTGTACTCCCTGGTGTAGATCCTAACTCGCTACAAGCCCAAGAAAAAGAAGGTTTGTTAGGCTTGTTAAATATGTTTGCTGGCGGTTCTTTCTCAAGAGCATCTATTTTCGCATTAGGAGTAATGCCATATATTTCTGCATCCATTGTAGTTCAATTGTTAGGTATAGCAGTGCCGTACTTTCAAAAAATGCAAAAAGAAGGTGAAAGTGGTCGTAAAAAAATTAATCAAATTACACGTTATTTAACCATTGCTATTACAGCAATGCAAGCCGTGGGTTATGTTAAGTCGCAAGTAGCTGCTGATGCAAGATTAATATCCGAACCTTGGTTTACAATTTCTTGTGTATTCGTATTAACAGCAGGTACCATGTTTGTTATGTGGATGGGAGAAAAAATTACCGATAAGGGTATTGGTAATGGTATTTCAATTATTATAATGACGGGTATAATTGCAGAACTACCATCAGGTTTAGTTTCTGAATTTAGTAGTCGTCAATCAGGACAGGGAGGTTTAATAGCTTTTATACTTGAGATAGTTGTATTATTTGCAATTGTAATGTTTACAGTATTAATTATTCAGGGAACAAGAAAAGTACCTGTACAGTACGCTAAAAAAATTGTAGGTAGTAAACAATATGGTGGTGTTCGCCAATATATTCCATTAAAATTAAATGCTGCTGGTGTAATGCCTATCATATTTGCGCAAGCAATTATGTTTATACCCTCTACTATTGGTCAGTTTTTTCCTAACATGCAATCTCCGATATTAGCCTCGTTTAGTGATTACACATCTTTAGCTTATAATTTAACATTTGCAATTTTAATTATATTGTTCACGTTTTTTTATACAGCAATTACCATAAATCCCAATCAAATGGCTGATGATATGAAAAAAAATGGGGGCTTCGTTCCTGGTGTAAAACCTGGTAAAACTACTGCCGATTATATAGATGCTATAATATCTCAAATAACTTTACCTGGGGCTATATCATTAGCTTTTATAGCTATTTTACCTTCGATAGCTATAATATTGGGAGTAAATAGTCAATTCGCACACTTTTTTGGTGGTACATCATTATTAATTTTGGTAGCAGTTGTTTTAGATACTTTACAACAAGTTGAAAGCCATTTATTAATGCGTCATTACGATGGTTTGATGAAAACTGGTAGAATTAAAGGCCGTAATCCTGAGAATACATTGTCGTCAGGTAGTGCTATTTAAAAAGAATGTCTAAGTTTATTTTTAAAACTAATGAAGAAATTGAGTTAATAAAGCAAAGTTGTGATATTTTATCAAAAACACATGGCGAGATAGCTAAATTTGTCAACGAGGGTGTAACAACTATTTCCTTAGATAAAGTTGCAAAAGAATATATTGGTGATAATGGTGGTGTACCATCGTTCTTAAATTTTAATGGTTTTCCTTGGAGTCTTTGCATTTCGTTAAATGATCAAGTTGTTCATGGTTTCCCATCAACTTATCAGTTAAGAGATGGTGATATTGTATCTATTGATTGTGGAGTTATTTTTAAAGGATATTTTTCCGATTCAGCGTACACTTATGCAATCGGAAATATACAACCCGAAACGCAAAGTTTGCTTGATGTAACTAAACAATGTTTAGCTTTAGCAATAGAAAAAGCAATAGTGGGGAATAGAATAGGAGACATTGGTTTTGCAGTTCAAAATTGGGCTGAAAAATCAGGATTTGGAGTTGTACGAGAATTAGTTGGTCATGGAGTGGGTACAAAAGTTCATGAAAAACCAGAAGTACCTAATTATGGTAGTAGGGGGAGCGGGATGAAATTAGAGGAGGGAATGGTGTTAGCCATTGAACCTATGATTAACTTAGGTAAGGCTGCGGTAAAGTTTTGGGATGATGGATGGACGGTTTCAACTAGAGATAAATCACCATCAGCACATTTTGAACATACGGTAGCTATTAGAAGAGGGAAAGCAGAAATTTTAAGTAGTTTCGAATATATTGAAGAAGTTTTAAATAAAAAGAAATTTTAAATATTTTTTTATTAATTTTGCATCCCGCTTAAAGCGAATAATTTAGAGAATAATTAAAATATGGCTAAACAGTCTTCAATAGAACAAGACGGTATAATTAAAGAAGCATTGTCGAATGCAATGTTTCGGGTTGAATTGGAGAACGGTCATGAAATAATAGCCCACATATCAGGTAAGATGAGAATGCATTACATCAAAATTTTACCTGGAGATCGTGTTAAACTAGAAATGTCGCCCTATGATTTATCAAAAGGCAGAATAACTTATAGATACAAATAAAATGAAAGTTAGATCATCCATCAAAAAGCGTAGTGTTGATTGTAAGATTATCCGTAGAAAGGGTAAGCTTTATGTTATTAACAAAAAAAATCCAAAATACAAACAGCGTCAAGGATAACCGCAAAATCATACACATCAATAAATACTAAATGGCAAGGATAGCAGGTATTGATTTACCAAAAAACAAAAGAGGCGAAATTGGCCTAACTTATATATTCGGAATAGGCCGAAATACTGCAAAATCTATTTTAGGGCAAGCAGCTATAAGTGTAGATAAAAAAGTTCAAGAATGGACAGATGATGAGTTAACGGCAATTCGTAACATCATCAACGATTCTATTAAAGTAGAAGGGCAGTTACGCTCCGAAGTTCAATTAAATATTAAACGTTTAATGGATATTGGATGTTACCGTGGCTTACGTCATCGTAAAGGTCTTCCATTACGTGGGCAAAGAACTAAAAATAATTCACGTACGCGTAAAGGAAAGAGAAAAACAGTTGCTAATAAGAAAAAAGCTACTAAATAATATTTGATTTTAAAATGGCAAAAACTAAAAAAGTTACGAAGAAGCGAGTTGTAATAATTGAACCCGTTGGGCAAGCACATATTAATGCTTCTTTTAACAACATCATTATTACACTTACTAACAATCAAGGACAAACAATTTCATGGTCGTCGGCAGGAAAGCAAGGTTTTAAAGGATCTAAAAAAAATACACCTTATGCGGCTTCACAAGCAGCTATCGATTGTGGTAAAGTAGCACACGATTTGGGTTTACGTAAAGTAGAAGTATTTGTAAAAGGTCCGGGTTCTGGGCGTGAGTCGGCTATTCGTACTTTGCAAAATTCGGGTTTAGAAGTAACAACAATCCGCGATATTACGCCATTACCTCACAATGGCTGTCGCCCTCCCAAGAAAAGAAGAGTTTAATAAATTAATTTTAAAGCTAAGATTCAATAGGTAAATATCTTATTGATACTTTAAATACACATAAAATGGCAAGATATACAGGTCCAAAATCAAAAATTGCCCGTAAATTCAGAGAACCAATTTTTGGTCCTGATAAGGCATTAGACAGAAAAAATTATCCTCCTGGCCAACATGGTCAGTCTCGTAAAAGAGGCAAACAGTCTGAATATTCAGTTCAGCTAATGGAAAAACAAAAAGTAAAATATACCTATGGTGTTTTAGAAAAACAGTTTTCTAATTTATTTAAAAAAGCATCAGCCCGTGAAGGTATAACAGGTACTAATTTGCTACAATTGCTTGAAGCAAGGTTAGATAATGCTGTATTTCGTTTCGGTATTGCCCCAACACGTTCTGGTGCTCGCCAATTGGTATCGCACAGGCACATAACAGTTAATGGTGAAGTTGTAAACATTCCATCTTACGCATTAAAATCAGGTGATATAGTGGCGGTTCGCGAAAAATCTAAATCTGTTGAAGCTATTACACACTCGGTAGCTGGTCGTATGATTAATAAATATAATTGGCTAGAGTGGGATGGAAAAGCTTTGACAGGAAAGTTTTTACAATATCCCGATCGCGAAAGCATTCCAGAAAATATTAAAGAGAATTTAATCGTAGAATTATACTCTAAATAAAATGCGTAATGTTGGTTATCATTGGTTTGGTAATCATTTTTTTTAATCAAAGAATAACGATAAATAAAAGGCAAATAAATGGCAATTTTAGCATTTCAGAGACCCGATAAAGTGATTATGCAGAAATCAAATGATTTCGATGGCAATTTTGAATTTCGACCATTGGAACCAGGTTTTGGTGTAACTATAGGTAACTCTTTACGAAGAATCCTATTATCATCCCTAGAAGGATACGCAATTACCTCAGTACGTTTTTCTGATGTTTCTCATGAATTTTCAACCATTAAAGGGGTTGCCGAAGATGTAGTTGATATTATTTTAAATTTGAAACAAGTACGTTTCAAAAAAACTGGCGACTCTGGTGATAACGAGAAAATTTTTGTAATTATTTCAGGCCAAGACTCTTTTAAAGCGGGTGATATTACAAATTTCTCAAATAATTTCGAGGTTTTAAACCCTGATTTTGTGATATGCAACATGGCCGAATCGGTTACGTTGGAACTAGAATTAACCATTAACAAAGGTCGTGGGTATGTGGCTGCCGAAGAAAATAAAAATTCGGATTCCATGTTAGGTGTTATAGCAATTGATTCTATTTACACTCCAATTAAAAATGTTAAATATACTATCGAAAACTTTAGGGTTGAACAAAAAACTGATTATGAGAAACTGATTTTAGATATTACTACTGATGGATCTATACATCCTGAAGAAGCATTAAAAGAAGCAGCCAAAATACTTATACAGCATTTTATGTTATTCTCTGATGAGAACTTGGTATTAGAATCGCAGGCTAAAGAAGAAACTAAAGAAGTTGATGAAGAGGTTTTACACATGCGTAAAATTTTGAAAATGGAATTAGTAGATTTAGATCTTTCTGTACGAGCACTAAACTGTTTAAAAGCAGCCGATATACGTTCGCTTGCCGAATTAGTGTCCTACGATGTTGCTGATATGTTAAAATTCAGAAATTTTGGTAAAAAATCATTGACAGAAATACAAGAACTAGTTAAATCAAAAGGATTATCTTTTGGGATGAACTTATCTAAATTCAAATTAGACGAGGAATAATTTCTTATAAGTTTATTAGCAAACCATAAATTAATATACATCTCGCATAATTCCCAGTTAGCCATTTAGGCTTATAATTGACGGTATGCGGAAATAGAATTACAATGAGACACGGAAAAAAATTCAATCATTTAGGACGAACCACAAGTCACCGTAAGGCAATGCTTGCAAACATGGCTTCGTCGCTTATTTTACACAAACGCATAACTACTACTGTTGCTAAAGCGAAAGCATTACGTATGTATGCCGAGCCATTATTAACAAAATCAAAAACAGATACCACACACTCACGTCGTACTGTTTTTAAGTTATTACAAAATAAAGAAGTATTAACTATATTGTTTAGAGAAGTTGCCGAAAAAATTGCTACCCGCCCTGGAGGTTATACCCGTATAGTTAAGTTAGGAAACAGATTAGGCGATAATGCATCAATGGCAATTATTGAATTGGTAGATTTTAACGATGTTTATACCAAAGAGGCTAAAGTTGAAAAAAAAGCAACTCGCCGTAGAGGTGGTTCAGGTGCTAATAAAGCAGCAAAAGCAGCTACACCAATTTCTGATGCGCCAGTAATTAAAGATGATTTTGAAGGTATGGAATTAGATACCGAAGATGATAATTTACCTACTAATGAATCAGCTAAGGACGCAGATGATGCATCCGAAGACAGTAAAGAAACTAAATAAGGTAAATATAAAATATTTTAAAAGCTCCATTTTTTGGGGCTTTTTTTTTGAGTTTATTTTCGGTCGTAATGTAAAATCGTTTTACTTCAACCAAACCAATTTTATAAACTATTTATTAATTAAAATCTAGTGTATTTAAACAATAATAAAATTAATAATTACATAATTTAAGTAAAATATAAGTTTGGAAATAAGGAAAACCCAAGTTATTTAAATTAGATTAAACGAATAGTTAAATCTTTTCTTGATAAAAATTATCTGAATTGTTTTATGTGACTAAATTTTAAATAATTAAAAACCTATTATTTAAGTTGGGTACTAAATTTATTAATGTTTTTAGTATTGAAAATGAGGACTTTAAATAGAATTGTAGCGGGGAGCAGGATCGAACTGCCGACCTCAGGGTTATGAATCCTGCGCTCTAACCATCTGAGCTACCCCGCCATAGAGTGTTTTTAAATCGTTTGCAAATATAGGGTAATTTCCCTTTCTTTATGAAAAAAATTTTAAAACTTCCAAATTGTTTAATTTGGATATTCTTACAGATGATAGATAAACAAAAATACACCTTAGAGTACGAAATAAAATCGTCGGCCAAAATTTTATACAACTTTATTAGCGAACCTAATGGACTTTCGGAATGGTTTGCAGATGATGTGCGCATTAAAGACCATATCTATACATTTGCTTGGAATGATGGTGAACAGCTAAACGCTAAATTATTATCGATTAAAGAAAACAAATCTGTAAGGTTTAAATGGATAGATGATGAACCACAAACATATTTTGAATTAGAAGTACTAAAAGATGAACTTACAAATGATGTAGCTCTAGTTATAACTGATTTTGCAATTCTAGAAAATATTAAAGAAAAAACTTTGATATGGAATGTACAAGTTGAAAAACTTCTTGGCGTTTTAGGAGCGTAATATTTTTTGTGTGAAAAAAATACATCTACTATTATTAAAAGCATTTATACGGCCATTTATTGTTACATTTTTTATTGTAATGTTTGTGTTGTTAATGCTTTTTTTGTTCAAATATATAGATGATTTAATTGGAAAAGGTTTTAAATGGTATGTAATACTTGAGTTAATGGTTTATGCTGCAGCTACCAATGTGGCTATGGCCTTACCACTTTCGTTTTTGCTTTCTAGCATTATGACGTTTGGTAACCTAGGCGAAAATTTTGAACTCGTTGCTATAAAATCCGCAGGTATATCATTACAAAAAGCAATGATGCCTTTATTCATATTGATTTCTTTTTTAAGTGCGGGCGCATTTTTTTACTCAGATTACATATTACCTAGGGCATTTTTAAAAATGGGTGCTTTACTGTACGACGTTAGAAACCAAAAAGCAGCCTTTTTAATTCAAGAAGGCATATTTAACAACAGCATACCAGGTTATTCTATTCGGGTTGAGAAAAAAGAAAAAGACGGTGATTTACTTAAAAAAATAATTATTTACGACCAAACCAAAGGAATAGGCAATACCAATGTTACCATAGCTAAACAAGGGGAAATGTATAAAACTGAAGATGGGAATTATTTGGTTTTAAAACTCAAAGACGGGATTAGGTACGAAGAAAGCCAAGGTGACCGTGGTTTCGATCCTCGGCAAAGACTTACTAGATTACGGTTTAAAGAAACGGAACAAAAATTTGACTTATCTAGCTTTAATTTTAAACGTGAGGATGAGAGTTTGTTTAAAAATAATTACCAAATGTTAAATCTCAAACAATTGGTACATTCTAAAGATTCGGTACAAAAGCAAACCGATAGTTTAAAAAAATCTATTTTCTATAATTCATACTCTTACTACCGTATTCTTAACGAAGCTAAATCTTACCGAAAATATTCTCCCCAAAACAAATTTTTAAAAGGCGGTTTATTAAACGGTTTAGATACCAATGAAACAAAAAAAATCATTTATACTTACGCTAAGGATCTAGCAAAATCTGTTGTAGATAATAACATTATGAGGTCATTACAATTAGATGAATCTATAAAAAATGTTCGCCGTTATTTGGTTGAGTATCATAAAAAATTTACGCTTTCTTTTTCCTGTTTAGTTTTGTTTTTTATTGGTGCGCCTTTAGGCGCAATTATACGAAAAGGCGGTTTAGGTTTACCAGTAGTTATTTCGGTTTTGTTTTTTTTGGTGTTTCATATTATTAGTACCGTAGGTGAAAAATCTGTTAGAGAGGGTAATATGACGCCGTTTTTAGGTATGTGGCTAGCCATAATTGTATTAACACCGTTAGGTTTATTTTTAACCTATAAAGCTACTTCCGACTCAGCTATATTTGATATTGAAATTTATAAAACATGGCTCAAAAAAATATTTAGAATAAAAGATAAGGCATAGATTCAATTACTAAACTTATCAATATTAATTTAACCCAAACGTTAATCCAAAAGCCATATTTTTTAGTCCTTTTTGTGGGGCACTATCAAACATATCGGTAGTATAATACTTTAAAAATATACCCATCCCTTTATATCCTACTCGCAAAGTACCACCAAATCTAAATGGGGCAAAATTATAATCGTCGGTTGCTTTCACTTTACCCCGCTCGTTACTAATTTGTTTAACTTTTGCGTTCAACAAAAAACCAACTTCGGGACCAACAACAACCGAAAGCCTATTGCCATTTTTATCAATTTTGGTTCTGAATTCAAAGTTTAAAGGGATGTGCAAATAACTGCTCGAAAAACGGTTCTTATTAAAATTTATAGGTTCGGTAATATAAGTTAATGCAGGCGTATTTTTTTGCATGGTAATTTCTTGGCGCAACCTAATAATTGTCCAATCGAATCCCGCAGCTATATAAATTTTAAATTGTGGATTTAAGCGGTAACCTAACTGTAAAACATCGAACGATACATGGCTAGTTTTACTGGCTCTATAATCTAAAAACTGGTTTGTTGGCGAAAGTGCAAAACTCCCATTATCCACTAATTTTGAAAACCCAATATCTAAACGAGTAAAAGTTACGCCTCCAAACAAAAAAGATGCATTAGTATCGTTGGCTTTATTTATAGAATCTCTTTTTAGAGAGTCTTTTTTGGTATGTGATAATATTCTTTTACCACCTATATTAATATTTATAGTAACATTTTTATTATCGGTACTGTCTTTTTTTTGAGCATGTACATAAGGTAATGCCCAAAAAGTACATGCTATAATGGTAGCCAATTTTAAAGTTAAATTTTTCATTTTTGAGTTTTAATTATTATAAGATTGTTTTGAATTTAATTGTATAAAGCCAATATTTATAGCAGCTATTGATGAATTTCCTCCTTTATCGGTTTTGAATTTTATTATTTTTTTGTCTCGTTTATCTATCTTCCCAACTAAAAAATTAACAACATCTCCCACATTTCTAATCTCTTTTTTTGGTGGTATAGCTTGTAAAACTCTATTTTTGGCTATACTAGCACTATCAATTAATATTGTTTCTATAGCTTCTTTATGGGGCAAATTAGCAGCAAGAACAATTGAATCTTTGTTCATAATATTTGTTTCAGTTTTGCTTTGAATACTAGTTTTATTGATTAAATCAGGTTTGTCATACTGTGTTTTATTAGTCTCAATGTTTGCTATTAGTTCAATTTTATAGTTATTTTTTTGCTTTAGTTTTGTTTTTTTAAACACTACTAAAACCGCATCTTCTTGTTTGTTACTCATTTTATTTTTTGCAATCAGCGTGTCGGTAATTTTAATTATTTCTAATTTCTTGTTAATAACATTTATTTCAAGGGGCTTTACATCTGAATTTAAAGTATTTTTATACGTAAGTAAAGCACTACTAATTAGCAGTATTAATGCAGCTGCTCTCCATAAAATGGGAAATAATTTTCTTTTTTTTTGTATTAATTCTTTTTCAATATTATCCCATATTTTTTCCGATGGTTTAATTTCGGCATTTTCAAACTTGTTTTTTAACAAATTTTCCCAATTTTTATCTGGTTTGTGTCGCATAATCAAAACTCTCTATTTTTATTATTTCTTGTTGCAATATTGCTCTCGCCCTCGATAGTTGAGATTTACTTGTACTTTCGCTTATACCCAAAGTTGTGGCAATTTCTTTATGGCTATAACCTTCAATAACGTACATATTAAATACCAATCGGTAACCGTCGGCCAGTTTTTGTATCAATTTTAATAAATCTTCCAACTCTAAGTTGATACAATTTGTGCTTACGGCCGCTTGTTCAAAAACATCATCAATAGGTACTAAATTCAAAAAGCGTAAATTTTTGCGGTAACTTTCAATGGCGGTATTCACTATTATTTTTCGCATCCATCCTTCAAAATTACCATCGCCACTGTAAGCACTTATTTCTTTGAAAATTTTAATAAATCCCATCTGCAAAACATCTTCAGCTTCCATTGTATCTTTGGCATAACGCATACAAATAGCCATTAATTTGGCTGAAAACTGCTTGTAAAGCAATTTTTGCATAATTCTATTGTTGTCTTTACAGCCTTCAATTAGTTGATTTGTTGTATGTATTTTACCAAGCTTCATAAATGTTTTGTAGTATATAGATGAAGTTTATGGGGAAAAGGTTGCAATGTGCTTGTAAATTTTTATTTTAATAGTTTAAAATTAGGGAATTATATTTAATAATAGCCTAACCACAAAGCCGTTTAATGTTCGTATTTAGGCTTACATTTTTATTCTATGGTTTATGTATATTCGTTTTTAATATTAAAGTAAAATGTATAACCGTTTATTAAATACTGCATTCAAAATCATTTTAATATTGGGATTTTTGGCTTTAAGTAAGCCAACTTTTGCTCAACCGTTTACCAAAGCCGATACCTTGCGAGGTAGTTTATCCAGTATTTTTAGAACCTGTTACGATATTAATTTTTATCATTTAAGCGTACAAGTTGATGTAGATAAAAAATTTATTGTTGGTAGTAATCAGTTTAATTTTACAGCTAATAATAATTTTAAAACCTTACAAATAGATTTATTTGCCAATCTCCAAATAGAGAAAATAGTTTTTAAAAATGATACTATTCCGTTTACACGGGATTTTAATGCCGTGTTTATAACCTTTCCCGATACTATAAAAGCTCAAAGCAAGCAACAATTTACGGTTTACTATTCGGGCTACCCAATTGTTGCCAAAAATGCTCCTTGGGATGGAGGTTTTATTTTTGCAACACACAATATCGATAATTCTTGGGTAGCAACTGCATGCCAAGGTTTAGGAGCTAGCAGCTGGTGGCCAAATAAAGATCAGCAAGCCGATGAGGTAGATAGTATGCTTATCAGCGTAAGCGTACCCAATAATTTAATGAATGTTTCGAACGGTAAATTGCTAAATTTTAAACTTTTAAATAATGGTTATACTCAGTACAACTGGTTTGTGGCCAACCCTATAAATAATTATTGCGTGGCTGTAAACATTGCCAACTATGCCAAAATAAGCGAAAGCTTTAAAAGTAAAAATGGGGCACTTAGCGTAGATTTTTATGTACTACCCCAAAACGTTGAGAAAGCTAAAAACCATCTTACCAAAAATGTAAAACAAATGCTTGAAGCATTTGAGTATTGGTTTGGCCCCTATCCTTTTTACACTGATGGATACAAAATAGTAGAAACTCCATACCTAGGTATGGAACACCAAAGTTGTATTGCTTATGGCAATAAATATCAAAATGGATATTTGGGGAAAGATTTATCGGATACCAGTTGGGGCCTAAAATGGGATTTTATGGTTATTCACGAAAGTGGGCATGAGTGGTTTGGCAATAATATTACGTCTAAAGATATTGCCGATATGTGGATTCACGAGAGTTTTACCAATTACAGCGAGGCCTTATTTACCGAATATTGGTATGGAAAGCTTGCTGGAAAAGCATACCTATTGGGCTTACGCAAAAATATTTTAAATGATAAACCCATTATCGGAAATTATGGTGTAAATAACACAGGCTCGGGCGATATGTATTATAAAGGGGCTAATATGCTGCATATTATACGTACAATTATTAATAATGAAAAAACATGGCGAGCTATATTAATGGGATTAAATACAAATTTTGCTAAGCAAACTGTAACTACCCAACAAATTATAAACTATATAAATACAGCAGCCAATTATAATTTTACACCAATTTTCGACCAGTATTTACGTTTCAAAAATATTCCTACATTATTGTTTAAAATAAAAAGAGGTGTTTTATACTATCGCTATAATGCAGATGTAAATGAGTTTAATATGCCTTTAGAAATTGCTATCGATGGTAAGTTTAAAACAATATATCCCACCACCCAAATAAAAAATATGAAACTTAAAACTGCAAATAGCACCTTAAAAGTGAGTGATGATTACTATTTGAATTTGGTTGAAATGTAAAATGTAATTAACAAAAATTAAATTTTAGCTTTTTTTAAATAGTATAGCATTATTTTTAATTTTTCAAAAAAAAAGCTTTTTTAGTAAAAATGTTTAATTGTTTAATAGCTTTGTTTCAATAGTTAATTCCAAATAAATAAACATAAAATTCTATCCGCACTTTAATAAAGCAAACGGAAAAACGATAATAAAGAATATGATTAATTTAAAAAAATTCGAAATCTGGTTTATAACTGGTAGCCAGCATCTTTACGGCGAAGAGACATTAAACAAAGTAGCTCAACACTCTAAAGAAATTGCTAGCTATTTTGATAAACATAAAAATATTCCTGTAAACGTAGTTTATAAACCCGTTGTAAAAACTCCCGATGAAATTTTTGATATAATGGAAGCGGCAAATCAAACTAAAAACTGTATTGGTTTGGTAACTTGGATGCACACATTTTCTCCCGCCAAAATGTGGATTCGTGGTTTAAATATTTTACAAAAACCTTTACTGCATCTACATACACAATTTAATCGAGATATACCTTGGGATAGCATTGATATGGATTTTATGAACCTAAACCAAAGTGCCCATGGCGATCGTGAATTTGGTTTTATGGTAAGTCGTATGCGTATGAATCGTAAAGTAGTTGTAGGTTTTTGGCAAGATGAAGAAGTAATTAAAGATATAAATATATGGTCGAGAGCTGCTGCGGCTTGGGCGGATTGGCAAGGTGCCAAATTTGTACGCTTTGGCGATAATATGCGCTATGTAGCTGTTACCGATGGGGATAAGGTTGAAGCCGAGCTCAAATTTGGTTATTCGGTAAATACCCACGGTGTAGGCGATTTGGTTGCAGTAATTAACCAAATTACCGATGCGCAAATTGATGATTTAGTAAATGAGTACACTAAAATTTATACGCTTAACGTTGATTTATTAAACGATACTAATAAAAAACAAGCTATACGTGAAGCTGCAAAAATAGAATTAGGATTAAAAACTTTCTTAGAAAAAGGAAACTACAAAGGCTTTACAGATACTTTTGAAGATTTACACGGAATGGTTCAATTACCGGGTATTGCTGCACAACGATTAATGCAGCAAGGTTATGGTTTTGCTGGCGAAGGTGATTGGAAAACGGCTGCGTTGGTAAGAGCTTTCAAGGTTATGGGTGCCGGTTTGCCTGGGGGAAATGCCTTTATGGAAGATTATACCTATCATTTCGACCCCGATAATAGTTTGGTTTTAGGCTCGCACATGCTTGAAGTTGATTCCAGTTTAGCCTATGGAAAACCAACAGTAGAAGTTCATCCATTAGGTATTGGTGGCAAATCTGATCCAGTTCGTTTAGTATTTAATGTGGCTGGTGGCGATGCTTTAAACGCTTCAATAGTTGATATGGGCAATCGCTTTCGTATGATTGTTAATGAAGTAAAAGCTATTGAGCCATTACACGATTTACCTAAACTACCCGTTGCCCGCGTATTATGGAAACCATTGCCCGATATGAAAACAGGTTGTGCCGCTTGGATTTACGCTGGCGGAGCACACCATACTGCCTATAGCCAAAATTTAACAGCTTCACACATGCAAGATTTTGCGGACATAGCAGGTATTGAAATAATTACCATTGGGCAGCATACCACCATTAGCCATCTAAAAAACGAATTAATGTGGAACGATGTTTTTTATAAAGTAAAATAGGTTTCCTTGTAAAAATAACAACAAACGCCATTAGATAATAAGAATATTTTCATTAATAAAATATCTGAAAATTTAAACATGAAATTTTAGTAATTCATTTAGAAAATAAATACCAATTAGCCATATTGTAAGCCATGATAAAATCGCGGAATATTGGATTTGAAAATATCCTTACAGTGCAGCTTTTGAAATCGAAATTATAAAGCGAGAAATAAAAATTGAAATTAAGGGTATAAAAATTTAAGACTTTTAATAATACATGGGAAAGCATTCTATCGTGGTTGATATATTAGCATAACAAGAACTCCTTGCTCATTATAAATTTGGCAATAGGGCAGCAATAAAAATATCTAACAAATTATTAAACCTTTCTCTACACCCTAAAACTGGCATTGGAATAACCCGAGATGAAGTTTAATATATCTATTATTGGTCGAGGTAAATTTCATAATAAGACAGGATTTTTTATAAAATTAACAATTGTGTAAAGGGGGTAATAGTTTATTTCCGCAACACTTCAGCTTTGCTGATTGTCCTCAACAAACAACCAATAATTTTTAGCTGGCGCATTCAAATATTATTTAAGATTTTACAATATTACTTATCATACCATTAAAAATAAAACCATGAAAAGGGTAAACAGCATACCAATATAACCTTCCCCAAACGCCTAAAGGCCTAAAGGTGGCTGTTTGTATAAGTTTGTTGTCGGTTATTTTAAACTCAAGCCAAGCTTCTCCTGGTAATTTCATTTCGGCGTATAAAAGCAATCTTTTTTCATCACGATTGGCCAATAGTACACGCCAAAAATCAAGGGCTTCGCCGGGTGCAATTTCTGTATGGCTACGGCGGCCACGTCGCATACCTACACCGCCAGTTAATTGATCTAAAAATCCACGTAATTTCCAAAGCCAATTGCCATAATACCAGCCATTTTGGCCACCAATTGCCCAAATTTTGTCTAACACTTTTTTTTCGTCTGTAACTGCAATAGTGCGTACATCTTTAAAGCATCCATTTACAGGAACTTCAATATATTTTGATATACCATGAGATAATATATCACTGCTTTGCGCATCTTTCCAACTAGATAATACTTGGTTTTGTTCTATTTTATCAAAAGCTAATTTAATTGAAGTGTCGTAATCAATTAATTTTATATTTAACAATTTCGCTAGGTTATTTGGCTTACAAATAACTTCAACTTTCATGCTATCTACCAAGTTTTTGGCCAACGCAAAAGAGGTTGAGGTAACAAAATATAACCAATACGAAGATATTTTGGGCGACATTACAGGTACTACAAATGTATGTCTCCCTAAGCCTCTTATTTTGGCAAAACGCAACAACATATCTTTATAGCTTAATATATTAGGGCCGCCAATATCATAACTTTTATCAAAAGTTTCCGTATTTCCCATCACTCCATTTAAAAACTCAACTACATTACGAATAGCTATGGGTTGGCAGCGTGTTTTAATCCACAATGGCGTTATCATAATGGGTAGCTTTTCAACCAAGCCCCTTATGATTTCGAAGGATGCACTACCCGAACCCACAATTATACCTGCCCGTAAAGTTGTAAGTGGTACTTTTGAGGTTGTTAAAGTATCTTCTACTTTTTTACGGGACGATAAATGTTTTGATAAAACAGCATCGTTTACTATACCACTTAAATAAATAATTTGCTTTGCACTGCTTTTATCAATTGCTGTTTTAAAATTGAGAGCGCATGCTTGTTCCATATTTTCAAAATCGCCTGTTTTAGCCGACATGGAATGTATTAAATAATAGGCTACATCAATATCCTTAGGAATGTTTATCAAACTTTCTTTTTTTAGAAAATCAGCTTCAATAACTGTAATATTTTGAGAGTGATATTTCTTACTATTGAACCTGTTTTTATCGCGTACGCAACATATAACTTGGTGTCCATTTTGTAATAAAACAGGTAACAACCGTTGTGCTATGTAGCCTGTAACCCCAGTAAGTAAAATTTTCATAGTTATTTAACGCTTTTAACAAGCTTTGTGTTTTGGGTTGTTTTATGGTAGGATTGTTTTGTAATTGTACAACTTGTTTTTAATCATAAATATATTGATTGTTTTAACAGTAAAGTATTTTTAAAAACCAAAAAACCCAGCCAGTGCTAGGTTTTTATAAATAAATGAATTAATTTATTAAAGTTCTACTGTTGTTTGTAATCTAATATCTTTAGAAGAACCACCCACTAAAATATCAAATTTACCTGCATCCATAACCCATTTAGCTTGCATTTCATCGTAATAGCTGAATGCGCTTTCATCTAAATTAAAAGTTACTTCTTTACTTTCGCCAGCCTTTAAGAAAACTTTTTCAAAAGATTTTAATTCTTTGATAGGTCGGTCTATTTTAGGATTTTTTTCGCCTACATATAGTTGTACTACTTCGGCACCTGCAACTTTCCCTGTATTTTTTAGGGTTAGGGTTACATTTACTTTTTTGTTGTTATCAGCCACAACTTTTAGAGTTGAATAGTTAAATGTTGTGAACGATAAACCGTGTCCAAAAGCAAATTGAGGTTCAACTTTATAAGTATCAAAATAACGGTAACCTACATATACATCTTCTGTATAGTTTTGTACCAGTTTAAAACCAGGGTAATTACCTAATTTATGCGGTGCCGAATCTTCCAATTTTTTTGGAAAACTCATAGGCAATTTACCAGATGGATTAACTTTTCCGAAAAGTATGTTTGCTAAAGCGTTTCCACCTTCCATACCTGGATACCAAAATTGTATAATGGTTTTTGCTTTATCTATCCACTGTGTCATATCAATTTGTCCACCACCAGTTAAAACCATCATCGTATTTGGTTTTGCAGCCAATACTGCTTTTATAACCTCATCTTGCCCAAATGGAAAATTCATATCTGGTTTATCGGTATCTTCGGCATCGTAGGCATTATCGCTCCACACTTTATAATCGTAACCGTGTACCCAACCCCCAACATATATTACAACATCGGCGTTTTTAGCTGCTGCCACTGCTTCGGCTATTAGTTTAGGGTCGGCTTTAGCGCCACGAGCCACATTGTAACCTTGGGCGTAAACTACTTTTATTTTATCGCCAGCTATGTTTTTAATTCCTTCAAGAGGTGTAATTTCATAAGTTGCTTTTACTTGCGAACTACCACCACCGTAAGCATTAGGGCGGAAAGCATTTAAACCAATAACGGCAATTGTTTTAATTTTTTTAGCATTTAGCGGTAATATCTTGCCTTCGTTTTTTAACAATACAATGGCTTCTTCGGCAATTTTCAGGGCTGTTTGTTGGTGTTCTTTAGTTGCAAATGCACCAGCTTTACGGCTTTTATCCATCATACCAGTTTTAAACATGGTACGTAAAATACGACGAACTTTTTCATCGATAACGGTTTCTTTTACTTTGCCTTCTTTTACCAAAGTACTAACCGTATCGCCCAAATAAAATGAATTGTAGCCTTTGAATGGTTTTAAAGTAAACTCAGAGCCCATTTCAATATCTAAACCATTGTATATTGCTTCAATTGTATTGTGTACCGCACCCCAATCACTAATTACAGGACCTTTAAAAGCCCATTCTCTTTTTAAAATGGTGTTTAATAAATAATAATTGTGCGATGCCCATTGCCCTCTAAATTTATTGTAAGCTCCCATAACTGTGTTTACACCACCTTCCATTACCGCAGCTTTAAAACCTGGCAAGTAAATTTCTCGCAACGCTCTTTCGCTCATATTTACATCAATCGTATTTCTATTGATTTCTTGATTATTTGCTGCATAATGCTTTAAACAAGCCGAAACACCTTGATCTTGAATACCTTTGATAGCACCCACAGCCATTCTTGAAATTAAGTATGGATCTTCGCTTAAATATTCGAAGTTTCTACCATTAAGTGGCGTTCTAATAATATTTATACCCGGCCCTAAAATTACATCCTTGCCACGAGCATTTGCCTCACTACCTAAAACTGCCCCAAATTGATAACCCAAAGCAGGATTCCAAGTGGCAGCCAATGCATTGCCTGTTGGTAAGTAAGTTCCAGCATCGTTTACACCTTCAACCACATCCCAACCACGACCTTGTTCTACACGTACTCCGTGTGGGCCGTCGCTCATTTGTAATTCTGGTATGCCTAAGCGAAGCACACCGCCTGAAGTAAATGACGAAGTTGCATGTAACATATTTACTTTTTCTTCGATGGTCATTTTACCAATTAGGTCGGTAATTTTTTGCTCGGTAGCTGCATCTTGGGCTTTAACCGATAAAACACTTATGCTTATAAAAAACAAAAATATTTTAAGGTGTTTGGTGTTTGATTTCATAATATTAAGCGTTGGAGTGTAAACTGTTAATTAAACGATTTATTTTTAATGGATTGCCATCTTTTAAAGCATCAGGCAATAAATTATTCGGGAAATCTTGGAAACAAACTGGACGGGTAAACCTATAAATAGCGGTTGTTCCTACCGATGTTGAACGACTATCGGTAGTAGCCGGGAAAGGCCCACCATGTACCATTGCATGGGTAACTTCTACGCCAGTTGGAAAACCATTAATTACTACCCTGCCTGCTTTATCTTGCAAAATTGTAAATAGTTCGGCATACTCGACAAAATCTTCAGGTGTACCGTGAACGGTTGCGGTTAAATGTCCTTCTAATTCGTTTGCTAATTTTAGCAATTCGCTTTTATTATTGGCAATTACACCTACGCTGCATGGTCCAAAAACTTCTTCAACAATTAACGGGTTGTTTTCTATTGCTTTAAGGTCGGTAATAAACAATTGTGGTTTAACTTCGGTATTATTTGCATCTGATGCACCAGTAAAGTTATTTAGCTGTGTAACACCTTTTAAATAATTGTTTTTGATGCCTGCGGTAAGCATTGCACCTACTGTAATGGCGTTTAATTCGGTTTTGGTATCGTTAATAAATGTTGTGCTATCGGCATCGGCCAAAGCCACAAACATACCTGGGTTGGTACAAAACTGCCCTACGCCCATTGTTATTGAACCCGCAAAGCCTTTTGCTAAAGCTGCGCCTTTTTCTTTTAAAATCCCCGGAAGAAAAAATACTGGATTAACGCTACCCATTTCGGCATAAACAGGTATAGGTTGCGGCCTAGCTGCTGCTAAATTATACAATGCTTTACCACCCGCAAACGAACCTGTAAAACCTACCGCTTTAATGCTTGGGTGTTGTACCAATGCCGTACCTAAAGTATGGCTTGCACCTTGCAGAAGGTTAAAAGTACCTACCGGGATGTTGCAAATTTCAATAGCTTTTGCAATGGCTGATGCCACCATTTCGCAAGTACCTGGGTGCGCTGGATGCGCTTTAAAAACCACCGGACAACCTGCTGCAAGCGCACTTGCGGTATCGCCACCAGCAACCGAAAACGCTAAAGGAAAATTACTTGCTCCAAAAACAGCTACTGCACCTAAAGGTATTTGCATTTGGCGCAAATCTACTTTAGGTAAAGGTTGCCTATCGGGCTGGGCAGTATCAATTATGGCATTTACCCAGCTGCCTTCACGCAACATTTTAGCAAATGCGTTTAATTGCCCTGCTGTACGGCCACGTTCGCCAGTTAAGCGAGCTAGTGGTAACCCCGATTCTAGCATTGCTTGCTCTAATAAGGCATCGCCAAGGTTTACAATTTCAATGGCAATGGTTTCTAAAAACAAGGCCCTATCGGCATCGCTCAGTTTTTTATAGGGCGCACAAGCTGCGGTTGCAGCCTGGCAAGCAGCGTTTACTTCATCGGCGGTTGCTTCAAAAAACGGGGTGCTTAAATCGGTTTCTTGTGCTGGGTTGTATCCCACGAAAGTGGTATTGCCCGAGGCCGTAAACTGGCCTGCTATTAAATGTTGTCCTGTAAGTTTCATTATTCTACAATATTTTTTAAGGTGCCAATATGATCAATGGTTATGGCAATTTCGTCGTTACTGTGTAAAGTAAATTCGTTTGGTGGTACCATACAAGTGCCTGTCATTAAAAAACATCCATAAGGAAAATCACATTCTCTAAATAAAAACTCAACCAGTTCTTCGTGTTTACGTTTCATTTGGCTTATAGCTACGCTATCATCGTACATAATATTACCTTGGCGGGTAATGGTAATGGCAATTTTTGTATCTGGTGCTATGGGGGTTTCGGGTACGTAAATACAAGGACCTAGGGCTGCACATTTTTCATAACATTTAGCCTGTGGTAAATAAAGCGGGTTTTCGCCTTCTATACTCCTACTGCTCATATCGTTACCAATGGTGTAACCCACAATTTTACCGCTGCTGCTAATTACTAAGGTAAGCTCTGGCTCGGGGGTGTTCCATGTAGAATCTTTTCTGATTCTTACAGCTTGGTTAGTGCCTACTGTACGTTGTGCGGTGGCTTTAAAAAATATTTCGGGGCGTACCGCATTATATACTAAATCGTAAAAAGTAGCACCCCCCGATTCTTTAGATTCTTCTTTACGGGCATCGCGGCTGCGTAAATAGGTAACGCCTGCAGCCCATATTTCTTGTGACTGTATGGGGGCTCGTACGTTGGCTAAAAAGCTATCGTTAACCTCAGTTAAACCAATAACTTCTGATTGTAAAAAGATATATAAATCATCACGATTGATGTAATTATCCCAATTATCGATGGTTTTAAAAAATGTTTTGCCTGCATTGTCTTCAATCACAACACCGTTTTCTAATTTAAAAAGTTTCATAATTTTTTTTATTGTTGCTATACATATTGTTCATCATATATTAATTTCTTCAAAATCAAAAATTTGCAACTTAATGGTGCAACATATTTAAACCTCTATCTAAATGTACATATCCACCATCAACATAAATTAATTGACCGGTAGTATGGCTCGATCTTTCAGAGAGTAAAAAAACCGTCATATTGGCGATTTCTTCGGCTGTTGTCATGCGGTTTTCGAACGGAATGGTTTTGTTAATTTCGGCAATTTTACCTTCAGGATTTGGCAAAGTTTTTACAAAAGCATCGTACATAGGCGTATAGCATTCGGCCACAACAACTGCGTTTACACGGATGCTGTATTTTAACATTTCTACCGCCCACTCGCGAGTAAGTGCATTACGGCCGCCGTTTGCAGCAGCATAAGCAGATGTTGCACCCTGGCCTGTATCGGCAGTTTTAGAGGTTATGTTTACTATATTGCCTTTCGATTTAATTAAGTAAGGTAATGCATGGTGTACTATTAAATAGTAATGAACCAAGTTTTTGTGGATAGAATCCATAAAACGTTCATAGTTTCCGTGTTCTAAATCTACGCCGTCATTAACGCCTGCATTGTTTACCACACCTTCTATTCTCCCAAATTCTTTTACAATTTCGGCAATGGCCTTTTCACATTCTTCGGGTTTCGATAACTCGGCAGCAACTTGAAAAGCTTTACCACCGGCGGCAATAATTTCATCAACGGCTATTTGGTTATCAACGGCTTTACGACCAATAATTACAGGTATAGCACCTTCTTGCGCTAATACCAATGCAATACCTTTGCCAATTCCTTTTGCACCACCAGTAACAATTATTACTTTGTTGTTTAAATCTAAATTCATTTTTTGGTTTATTTGATATTATAAAAGTCGATTGCATTTTGCCCCCAAACTTGCTTTTGCTGGGTAGCTGATAATGTATTAGTATAGGTTTCTAAATTATTTTTAACTTGTTGATAGTCGGCTCCAAGCAAACATACTGGCCAATCGGAACCATATAGTAAACGGTTTGCACCAAAAGCTTCGAAGGCTACATCTAAGAAAGGAAAAAAATCCTCTTTTTTCCAGTTTTTCCAATCGGCTTCGGTTACCATGCCCGATAGTTTACAACTTACATTTTCTAATTTTGCTAGTTGCGAAATATCTTTTTTCCATTGCTGAATATCGCCTTTTTTAATGTACGGTTTTGCTAAATGATTGAGCACAAATTTTTGATTTGGGCAGGCTTTTACCAGCTTGGTTGCAGCTTGTAATTGGGTAGGAAACACCAAAATATCAAAAGTGAAATTATATTCTGCTAGTTGTGAAACACCGTTAGTTATAGTTTTTGATGATAAAAAATCGTTTGCTTCGGATTGGGCAATATGCCTAAAGCCTTTAAGTTTTTTATGATGGGATAATTGTTGCAACTGCTGTGTTAAATCAATAGCCGTTAAATCAACCCAACCTACCACAGCTTTTATAATCGGATTTTCATCGGCCAAAGCCAACAAAAAATTGTTTTCTTCAAAATTTTGCTCTACTTGTACGGCTACGCAACCATCAATACCGTTATCGAATAAAATTTTCTCAAAATCGGCAGGTAAAAACGAATGTTGAATGGCGGTCATTGTGCCATCAATCCAGCTATGTTTTACAGCATCAAAGTTCCAAAAGTGGTTGTGCGCATCTATTTTCATAGCGTTATTTTGAAATTGGTTTTAACGGTTCGCCCATGTAGCCAGCATCAATAATGGATATAAAACCAAGCAGTGCCCCCCAACTATAAAAATTATCTGACTTATCTATTTTTTCATTGGCATTTAGTCCAAACCCGCTTATAGCATTGTAATTTTCGTAAATATAGCCGCCGGTACGTTTGTAATTATCTACTAATAATTTGTTAGATTTTTTAACCAGTTCGGCTTTGTATTCGGGGAGGTTGTATTGTTTAATACCTAAATAAACCAATATATTTAAGGGCGCCCACACACGACCTCTCCAATAGTTTTGTTCTTTAAACGAAGGCAAATTTTTAGGGCTAGCCGGAATTATAAACTCTCCACCATATTCTAACGGGTTTTGCAAATGATTTTTTACCATCGCACTGGCCTGTTTTGCACTGGGGGCTTTTACCAGTAAAGGATAAAAAGTTGTTGGCGAAGTAATACTGCTAAACATTTTTTTATCTGTACGGTAATTTAAGTATTGTTGTGATTTTGCATCCCATAAAGTGGCTAAAGCAGTTTTATACACCAATGCCCTATCGGTAAGTTCTTTTGCAATTTCGGTTTCTCCTAAAACTAGTGCAATATCGGCAAGCGATTCGCAATCCATTATGTACAATGATTGTAAACCTACATCAGCGAGTTCCATTTGGTGAGTTCTAAAATTAAATGGAATGCCATCGTACATGGGTGAATTATCTAACCCCGATTCGTAGGCAGCTGCTTGCCAAGTATTTGCTGCGGCATCGCCAATAGGCCCCGATCCCCAGCATAAATAATTTTCTTTTGTGCTACGGTAGTTTGTAAAGAAACGGTTGTTCGACAATAAATCTTTAAAAACAAATTGCAAAAACCATTTTTCGGGATATTTGCGATAAATTTCTCTTACAATAGTGCTACCTATTGGTGGTTGAGAGCGATCGCCAGAGGCTTTGTCGCCGCCAACGGTATAATTAGGAATCATACCTGAGGGAGTTAAACTTTTTGATATAGCAATGGCATTGGAAAATGCAAGTTCTTTATTAAACAAAGCCGACATGTAAGCACCAAAAAAAGTATCCCAGTTAAATAGTACATAAGGACCACCAAAAGATTCGTTCCAATACCTGCTTACTGGTGTAATTACGCGTTGGTTTAGTGGGTCGTAAATAGTATTCCAACCTATGGCATTTTGTATAATATTTACCGTTGTTGCTTGGTTGTTATAGGCTAGTAAAGCTTTGTTATATTCTGTTTTTTTACTGCTTATAATTTCTTTTATTTGAGCAAGTGTTTTAGTTACTTTACCTGAATATATACCAATAGGGCTGCTAAACGCATACGACAAATAGGGAGCGTTTAAGGGCAAAAAAGTATTTTCGGTAGGGTAGGTGGCGGTTATTTCCACAGCTTTTGATGGCAGGTCGGCAACAATTTTATCTCCCATTTTTTGGATTACGCCAGGGGCGTTCCATAACATACCTGTTTCTACTATCAAGTTTGGAGGAATGGATGTAAGGGTTATAGGGGTTGCTAAAAGTATTAAATCATCGCCTATGGTAGCACTTTGTACTTCAATCTTATTTCCATCCCATTCTAAAATTAAAGCAGTGTAGCTACCATCGGGACTGTAGGCTATCGGGAAAACTTTTTCGGCCCTAGGCACTTTGGTAGATGGGTAAGCATCGCCCATGTAACCATAAGCCCCTGGATGATTGCTTTTTAAACTCAGTTTTACTGAAAAAGCCCCAGGCATAAATATATGGCTTAATATGCTGCTATGGTTATAAGTATGCCAACCGTTAGTTAGCTTTTGTTGTATAGCTACGTATTCTTTAGGCGCAGTTTGTGCTTGTATATTATTTGAAATTAAAATACCTAAAAAAAGGAATATTGTTTTGAAATTTAACTTAATCATTTTTTTTATAATAATTGGATTTTAAAGATAGTAAAATTTGCGTTAGGGATAGCAGTGGAAATCATTTTATTTTGGTGATTTGAGGAACGAAAAAACACCAAAATAAAATATTGTAACGAATAGCCCGCCCCTTTTCGGGGAACGCCCAAAATAAAAATAGTTTGTTGCGTTCAAAAACATTTTATTTATAGTTTATATGCTTCACAAATTTGCTTTGATGTACCTAAATTATCAATACCTAGTTCAACTACATCGCCAGCTTTTAGGTAAATTGGCGGTTTAAAACCAAAACCTACACCTGCTGGCGTACCTGTGGAAATAACATCGCCTGGTAAAAGTGTCATAAACTGGCTAAGGTAGGCTACTACAGTTGGGATATTGAATATAAAGTCGCTGGTATTGCCGTTTTGCAACATTTTGCCATTTACTTTCAACCATAAATTTAAGTTATGAGGATCTGATATTTCATCTTTAGTTGCCATAAAAGGTCCCATAGGTGCAAAAGTATCGCAACCTTTCCCTTTAGCCCAAGTACCACCGCGTTCTAGCTGAAATGCCCGCTCCGATACATCGTTATGTAAGCAATAACCAGCAATATAGTCCATCGCTTCGCTTTCTTCAATATAACTAGCCTTTTTACCAATAACTATTGCAAGTTCAACTTCCCAATCGGTTTTTTTGGAGTTTTTTGGAATTACAATGTTATCATTTGGTCCAACCAATGCCGATGTAGCTTTAAAAAACAACACAGGTTCTTTGGGTACTTCGGCACCTGTTTCTTTGGCATGGCCAGCATAGTTTAAGCCAATGCAGATAATTTTTGATGGGCGGGCAAATGGTGAACTTAAACGTTCAGATTTATCTACCAAAGGCAATTCGTCTATTTTAGTATCAACAATCGTTTGAAGTTTATCTAATCCGTTGTTTTCAAAAAAACTTTCGTTGAAATCGGTAATAAATTCGGCAACGCTGTACCAATTGTTGTTGACAATTACACCTGGTTTTTCTTGTCCTATTTGTCCAAATCGTATTAGTTTCATTTTATTTTTTTTGAGTTTGAGATATATTAATTGTTTAATTTTACAAAGCCACCATCGATTAGGTAATCGTTTCCGGTTATAAAGCCAGCTTCATCCGAGCATACAAAGAGTGCCAAAGCGGCTACTTCTTCGGGTTGTCCCATGCGGCCAATGGGTTGGGATTTGGAGAGTTTTTCAAATATTTCTTTTTCCTGACCCGGATAATTTTTATTGATAAACCCATCAACAAACGGGGTATGAACCCTAGCAGGCGATATGGTGTTGCAACGAATATTATGGTGCAAATAATCGCGAGCTACAGATTGCGACATTGATAAAACGGCACCCTTACTCATAGAATAAGCAAACCTATCTTGAATACCAATCGTTGCTGCAATTGATGCCATATTCAAAATAACACCACCGTCTTGTGGTTTCATAATTGTTATTGCAGCTTGTAAACAGTTGTAAGTGCCTTTAATATTTACGTTATAAATACGGTCCATATCTTCGGTTTCGGTATTTTCAACATTGCCAATATGTGCTATACCAGCATTATTTACCAAAATATCTAATTGGGTAAAATTAGAAAATATTTGTTGCACTTGTTTTTGGATACTTACATCGCAACCATGCGCAAAAGCTTGTCCACCAGCATTTATAATTTCATCGACGGTTTCTTGTGCAGCGTTGGCATTAAGTTCGATAATATGAATTACAGCACCTTGCTTAGCAAAGCAAAGTGAAATAGCTTTGCCAATTCCACTACCGCCACCTGTAATTACGGCTATTTTATTTTTTAACGAAAACATATATTATAAAGAAATTCCTCTTTTCCAAGGTATAAAATCGTCTTGGTCTAATGCAACCGCTTTTGGTTTTTCTAAACCACTGGCTACTTTTACTACATATTCTAAAATACGTTCGCCCACTTGCTCAATAGTTTCGCTGCCTTCAATAATAGTTCCGCAGTTAAAATCAATAATATCGGGCATTTTTTTATAAAGTACTGTACCTGTAGATAGTTTTATAACTGGACATATCGGGTTTCCGGTAGGTGTGCCTAAACCTGTAGTAAACAAAACAATATTTGCGCCGGAACCTACCATGGCGGTTGTACACTCTACATCACTACCCGGTGTACACAATAAAGTTAAACCTGGTTTTGTTGCCTTTTCGGGATAATCTAACACCGATGTAACAGGCGATGTGCCTCCTTTTTTTGCGGCCCCAGCCGATTTAATAGCATCTGTAATTAAACCATCTTTAATATTACCTGGCGAAGGGTTGGCGTAAAACCCCGAACCTAATGCTTCGGCTTTGGCGTTATACGATTTCATTAAATCGATAAAACGGTTGGCGTTATCTTCATCCACACATCTGTCGGCCAGTTCTTGCTCTACTCCACACAGTTCGGGAAACTCGGCTAAAATTACCGAACCACCCTGTGCAACCAGCAAATCGGAGGTGTATCCAATTGCCGGGTTTGCAGATATACCCGAAAAACCATCGGAGCCACCACACTCTAAACCTATGCAAAGTTTAGATAATGGGGCAGGTTTGCGTTCTAGTTTATTGGCTTCAATTAAACCTGCAAAAGTGCGTTTTAAGGCATTGTTCATTAATGTTTCTTCGGTACCTTCTTTTTGTTGCTCTAATATAATTAGCGGTTTATTAAAATTAGGGTCGCGTTTGGCAATTTCTTCTTCTAAAATATTGGCTTGTGCATTCTGGCAACCTAGGCTTAAAACTGTAGCACCAGCAACGTTAGGGTGGGTAATGTAACCAGCTAATAAACCGCACAGTCCACGGGCATCGGCTCGGGTACCACCACAACCTAAATCGTGAGTTAAAAATTTTACCCCATCAATATTGTGAAACAAACGGGTTTGTTGTGTAAACTCGGGTGTTATAGCTTGAATATCGGCATTTAAAATTTCTTCAATATTTTTACCTGTTGCATATAAATCTATTAACGATTGTGTTTTGTTTTGATATGTTGCCGCTTTACCGTAGCCTAGTTTATCAACTAAGGCTTGCTTTAAAACATCTACATTGCGGTTTTCGCAAAAAACTAAAGGTATTACTAGCCAGTAGTTTGCGGTCCCTACGCTGCCATCGCTACGGTGGTAACCGTTAAAAGTTATGTTTTCCCATTTGGTGACGTCGGGCGTATGCCAATCTGTTTTGCGTTGGCCAAGACTAAAATCGGCACTGGCATGTGCTAAATTAGCTACAGATATTAAACCACCTTTTGCAATAGGTTGAGTTATTTTACCTACCAAAACGCCATACATATATACCTTTTGCCCAACTTCCATTGCATCAATTGTGAATTTATGTTTTGCTTTTACGTTTTCGGCTAGGGTAATTTGGGTTTGATTGTGCGTAATTACAGTACCTGTTGCTAAATCTTGCAGGGCTACCAATACATTATCGGTTGGGTTTATTTGTAAAAACAGGTGGTTTATTGCTTCACTCATTTGGGGTAAAATATGTGTTTATAAATTAATTTTGTTGGATATTAAATAAGATTATATATCAAAAATTTTGGTCATTGGTAACCATTTTTCACCAGCTTTTGCTTGTGGTAAGGCTGCTTGATATTTCCACATTAGGTTTTCCCACTCTTGTACTTTGGGGTTATTAGCATCGGCTTTATTTTTTGCATCAAATGTAAAACCATCTTCGGCTTCAATAATCATAAACATCCGGGTATGTAAACGGAATATTTGCATAGCAATTATACCACTATCTTTGATACTTTTTTCAATTTCGGGCCAAATTTTTTGATGGTATTTTTCGTATTCAGCTATTAAAATTTCATCGTTTACTAAATCGAGCGTTAGACAAAAGCGTTGCATATAATAAATGTAATTTATGATTTATAGTTAATGGTTGTGCAATTTTACGATTAATAAATTTTATTTCCGTTAACAAGGATAAAAAGATTTAATAAATATATTATTTGTATCGTGTGGCCAATATATCCAGTTTTTAAATATGTAGCAAGTGAAATTATTTTCTTATTTATTAATTTTGCGTTTGAATTAAAGTATAATATTTATGATTACATATACGAATAAGTGTGGGTAACTAATATTGATAAACCAATTTAACACTAATCGTCCTTATTTTAACTTAATTATACTTTCTAAACCAACTTCTTATTTTCAATTCTATCACGCCTAAAAAGGCCTCTCTAAATATTTTAGTCGACATTTTAGAATTACCCTCCGTTCTATCGGTAAATATTATGGGTACTTCTACTACATTAAAACCGTATTTAATGGCAGTATATTTCATCTCTATTTGAAAAGCATAACCTACAAATCGTATTTTATTTAATTCAATGGTTTGTAATACTACTTTTCTATAACATTTAAAACCAGCAGTAGCGTCGTGAATTTTTATTCCTGTAATATAGCGCACATAAACAGAAGCAAAATACGACATTAAAACTCTGCTCATTGGCCAGTTTACTACATTAACACCTGTAACGTAGCGTGATCCTATTGCTAAGTCGGCACCATTAACACAAGCATTTCTTAACCTAATTAAATCTTCTGGATTGTGCGAAAAATCGGCATCCATTTCAAATATATATTCATAGTTTCGTTTTAATGCCCAATTAAAACCATGAATGTATGCAGTTCCTAATCCTAGCTTTCCACTTCTTTCTTCAATATAAAGTTTGTCTATAAATTCGGTTTGTAAATATTTAACAATAGTACCTGTACCATCGGGCGAACCGTCATCTACAATTAAAACATTAAAATTGTAAGACAACGAAAAAACCTTACGAATAATTTTTTCGATGTTTTCTTTTTCGTTATAAGTAGGGATTATTACTAAGCTATCAGACAATTTTGTAAGTTTTTAAGGTAAGGTATTTTTCTTTTAATTGATGAATGCAAATATATAAATATTAGGTTTTATTATTAAACGCAAAAGTAGTTGCATTATTGAATTAGTATATTTTAAAACCGATCGATTATTCTAAATAAAATAAAATTTATTCATTAACATAACTGCTTTCTTTTAACCTTGGCGATACAAATAAATACAATATTATAAATGCGGAAATTAATGCTACAAAAAACCAATAATAATTTGCCCCTTTTAATAAAGAAAAAAAGCCACCATTGGCAATACTGTTATTTATTATGCCTACAAATACGTTTCCTATAGATACGGTTAGTAACCATATAGCTGTCATGGTGCTTTTCATTGATTTTGGTGATTGTGTGTAAGCGTATTCTAATCCGGTGATTGATACCAAAACTTCGCCTGCCGAAAGTATTCCATAGGCTAAAATTTGCCACCATACGCTGGGTTGGTTTCCTTCATCAATTGATGTTTGAATAAGGGCGATAACTACAAACGATAATGCAGTTAATATTAAACCTGCCCCAATTCTACGCAAGGGCGTTGTTTTAATGCCCATTTTAGCAAAAAATGGATAAATAAAATAACTAAAAATAGGGATAAAAGAAAGTAGAAAAATAGGGTTTACGGTTTGTACCTGCTCGGGAAGTAAATTATATCCAAATATATGGCGATCTAGTTTGGTTGCTTGTAACACCCATTCCGATAAGCATTGGTCCCACATTGCCCAAAAAATGGGTATAAAAGCAAATACTGCCATTACCCGCCATACAGATTTTATGGCTTCAACCTTTTCGGAATCAAATTTATTTTTGGCAACATCTAATAGCGACTCACCTTTTTTCTTTTTATTGATATTAAAAAGTGCATACAAAGAAATATTTACAAAATTATCTTTTTTAATACCCGCAGGTGGTATTTTAATATATTGCTTTCGGCCCATAAAAAAAATAAGCGTAGCTATTGCCATCAATATACCTGGAATACCAAAAGCCCATTTTGCACCATACGCAGCATATATAAGTGGTATGGCCAAAGTAGATAGTACCGAACCTGCATTAATACTAAAATAAAACCAACTGTAGGCTTTAGTCATTAAATGCTGATTTTTAGAAGTAAACTGATCGCCAACATTTGCCGATACGCATGATTTTATTCCCCCAGCACCCATGGCTATCAATAGTAAACCAAATTTAAAATAATCTAAATTTGATTCAAAAACAGATAATACCAAATGACCAATACAATATATTATAGAAACGTAAAGAATGACTTTATACTTCCCAAAAAACCAATCAGCTAAAATGGCGCCAATTACAGGCATCGCGTAAGCCAGCGAAACAAAAAAGTGGATACTTTCATTCGCTTGCGCTTCGGCCATAGTTTGCAAAGCGGGATTTAAACTTGGGTTAAAAAACTGTGCTACTAAAAATGTAGGCAATATGCTACGCATACCATAAAAGCTAAAGCGTTCGGCAGCTTCGTTACCTATAATGTAGGCTATACTGGTAGGGAATTTAGTATTTTTGTTTTCGGTCATTTTTAAGGTTATTTTATTTTAAAATAATAACGTTTTTGGTTTTATAAATAGGTTGATTTCGGCCTCTTTGAATTTTTCGGTCAGCGACCGAAAAATTTCAAGTATTTGAAAATTAGATATATACAATTTTGCGGTTGCTGACCGCAAAATGTTTGGATACTTAAAATAAAAGTCTTTGCAAAGGTGTAAGTGCCGTTCTCTAATTTTTTTAAATCCTTGCTTTTCTAATTGTTTGGCCACCTCTTTATACAATTTAGTAACATACTCTGCCCAGTCGGCTCCGTTAAGTTCATACTCGGTAATATAAAAACCAAAAAACCAGTTTCGTAGGGTTAGGGCTGTATTTACCTGTTTTTGTACTTGCTGTTTAAAATACTGTTGAGTTTCGCCAATTAGTAAAAACAGTTCATTCAAATCTGGCATATTTTAAATATTTAACATTAAAGTGTTTTTAAAAATAAAATATCAAACATCCATATTTAGTCTGTTTCGGGCACCCCAACGCCCAACTTTTTAGGATTTATAAATTCATCATCATTTACACTTGGTAGGTTTTTTAAATCAACGTTTTCTAAAAATAACCATTTACCGTTTTTGTATTTATAAGCATCGTAAGTTAAATCGGGACCCCAAAGGCTGGGCATATTTTTTACATTATTATTTGATGGTGCTAAATGGTCGAAAACTATTAAATCCTTTTCCTTTTCGTATTTTAAAAGGAGCGAAACTTCGCTGGTATAGCTAAAAACCACTCTATTTTTAACCTTATCTTCTTTTTTATTCCCTTCAAAAACTGGTAAACCAAAAAATGGCTTCCCATCATCAAACCATAAAATTTCAATTACTTTTTTTGATGATTGGCGATTGCTACCTTTCCAGCCCAGTAAAGTATAATACGGCACTTGGTTCGATTGCCCTTTTATTGGTATTAATTTATAATATATAGCACCATACCATTTTTTTGTAGAAAGGGTAGAATCTTCGGGGCTTTCCATTTTGGCGAAACTATCTGTAAACGGGTAAAGCTCTAATTTTTTAGAATTATTCATCTGCAAAGCACCATAATACCTAAAAGTACCATCTTCGCTCATCAAAAACCAGGTAAAAATGCGGAATTTATTATCTTCTGATTTTATAATCGATACCGATTTTGCTAACGAATCGAATGGGTAATCAAAAGAATTGGGTTGCTTTAAAGAGTTTACCAAAGTTTTTATAAATTGGTAATTTGCTGCAACCCTATTTTGCTCAGTAGTGTCGCTAATAATAGAATTACCAATTACTTTTAATGAATCTTCATATACATTAATAGGACTGTTATTTACAGTTTGCGCTTTAACAAAACAAGTGCTTAAAAGTAAAAAAAGTAATAAATTTTTAATAATCATAGCCAAATTTTGAAAACTTAACGGGTATTTGATGCTTACCGTATTTAACGCTATAATTATAATACAAATATCCTTAAATTACAATTACCTAACATAGCTAACTGCAAAACTGTTACATTTGCATTGTTTAAAATTATGGCTAAAATATCTATAAACCTAGCAACAGGCTCTATCCAAAAACCCGATATTATTGTCGGTATCGATTTAGGAACTACAAATTCATTGGTAGCATTTATTAATCCACAAAATCAACCTCAGGTTATAAACGATTTAGGCAAAGGCGTTTTAGTACCATCTATCATCCATTTTGATGCCAACAATCAAGTTATAGTTGGTAACGATGCCAAAGATTTTATAGTTGCCGACCCTCAGAATACTATTTTTTCTATAAAACGATTATTAGGACGCTCGTACCAAGATGTTGCAGCACATAAAGATTTTTTTGGCTATCAAATTATTGATGATGGTAATGATGAAAGTTTGGTAAAAATTAAGGTGGGAGAAACATTTTACTCGCCAATAGATTTATCGGCAATGATACTTACCGAACTAAAAAACCGAGCCGAACACGCCTTAAAAACGCCTGTAAAAAAAGCAGTTATTACCGTACCTGCTTACTTTAACGATAGCCAACGCCAAGCTACACGCGATGCAGGTAAATTAGCAGGGTTAGATGTTTTACGAATAGTAAACGAGCCTACTGCCGCGGCTTTAGCTTATGGTTTAGGCTTAAAACCCGATGATTTAACTCAGGGCGACGAAGGCAAAACAATTGCCGTTTACGATTTAGGTGGTGGTACTTTCGATGTTTCAATCCTGAAAATTAACAATGGAATTTTTGAAGTTTTAGCCACCAATGGCGATACTTTTTTAGGTGGCGATGATTTTGATAATGCTATAATTGAATATTGGATTAACGAAAATAAACTAGATAAGCAATTATTAATCAGTAACAAAGAACTTACGCAAAGCATCAGGCTTAAAGCCGAAGAAGCAAAAATAGCCCTTTCAACCCAAAATTTATTTAACGAAAAACTGGGTGATATTTTTTGTACCATTGATAAGCAAACTTTCGAAAACTTAATATTATCTAAAGTTGATAAAACAATTTTAGCCTGCCAAAATGCTTTAACCGATGCGGGTTTGGCTGTTGCCGATATTAACGAAATAATTATGGTTGGCGGTAGCACCCGCACTCCTTTGGTAAAAAATAAAGTAGCTGCATTTTTTAATAAAAATGTAAACGATACCATAAACCCCGATGAAGTAGTTGCCCTAGGTGCAGCCATACAAGCCGATGTGTTATCGGGTAACCGAAAAGATATTTTATTATTAGATGTTACGCCACTATCACTTGGCATAGAAACTATGGGCGGATTAATGGACATAATTATTCCCCGAAATAACAAAGTACCTACCAAAGCAGGTAGGCAATATACCACCTCGGTTGATGGGCAAGTAAACCTAAAAATTGCCGTTTACCAAGGCGAACGCGATTTGGTTAAAGAAAATCGTAAACTAGCCGAGTTTGATTTAAGAGGCATACCTGCAATGCCAGCAGGTTTCCCAAAAATAGATATTAATTTTTTGCTTAACGCAGATGGTATTTTAACCGTACAAGCCATAGAACTGCGGTCGGGCGTTAAACAAGAGGTTGATGTAAAACCTATTTATGGGCTCAAAGATGAAGAAGTTGAGCGTATGTTGTTAGATTCCGTAACGCATGCCAAAGCAGATGTGCAACAACGCATGGTAATAGAAGCCCAAACCGAAGCACAACAAATGATTTATACTTGCGAGCGATTTTTACAAAAACACGCATCATTGCTTAGCCAACCCGAAATTACACAAACCCAATTATACATCAACGATTTAAAAATCGTGGCAAAAACTAACCAAAAAAACGATATTTTAAATAAAATTGAAATCCTAAACAATTACACCCGCCCATTTGCCGAACGCGTTATGGATACTGCTATTGCTACTGCCATGAAAGGGAAAAGTATTTAAAAAAATAGTGTCTTTTTCTATCCTCATAAGTTTTATTTCAATTTATTTGTAAGCTATGTATTATTAAATTTATTGATTGTAGGAAAACTTTTATTTGTTAGATAAAATATGTAAAATTTTTGGTAAAAAAATCTTAATATAAAATTTGTAATTGATTTTTTTTTTAATGTTTGATTGACACTTATAAATTATCTAAATGTTTGTATAGTGTTGTTAAACAATTATATAACAACAAATAATGCTTTTTCTATAAAAAAATTTAGATTTAAATTGTTCAAATACTCTCTAGTTTTTGCGCCTGACTTGTCCCTTTTAGTGCGGCAGATTTAGTTTTTGTAAAATCTGCTTTATGTCATTACTAATTTGTGATCTAATTCTCAATTCTTTATTTGTAATTTGGTTAATCATTCTAGCATCAGTTACCTTTTTCATTTCTGTATTAAACCTTCTTATTAATACACCAGACTGTAATTCAATATGTTTAGAAACAACTAGGGATACAAAACAAATTAATAAGTGCAACTTAATTGGTTCTTCTTTATAGTGAAATATTGGTCTGGTTTGTAGGTCACTTTTCGCGATTCTAAAAGCTTGCTCAATTTTATAGAGTTCATGATATCTTTTGATTATAGTGCCATTATCAATCTCTGATTCCTTTAGGTTTGTATAATATCCTTTTAGTCCTAAGAGTTTAGTGGTCTTCTCAATTAGGCTTTGATTTAGTTTTAACTCCTCACATTCAGATTTGGTAAATTTTAGCTTTTTACTTAATGCCACAAGAATTTGCGGTTGCTGGAATTTGCTGTCTTTTGAAAAACCGTTTTTTCTAAGTTCATCTTCCTGAAAAGTTTCAAAATACAAAGTAGTTATGTCGTAGAAAACGAGTTCAAAATTAAACGCATAATGTAGCCTAGCAAAATCAGTAACAATCGTTTCTGTTTCGTTTTTTAGAACCAACCAGTTTCTTGCCGATTTATAAAAAGACTGCCTTCTGTGTTTTACACCGAAATAGCTATCCATAAGCTCAATGGAACGTAATTTATACGTATGATCACAAGATCCAATAATGACTGCTTTCCCAATTTTGATAAACCTATTTTTTGATCAAGAAATGATAGAACCTCGTAAATAAATGTGTAATACACTCCTATAAATTGTGTCTTATCAAGATAAGGTAGGTTATCAAATTTGGTTTCTCCTGAAATAGGCAATTCTGGTGAGTAATTGTTAATGAAATCAATCGCAATCAACGTTAATGCTTCAAGTTCACTATTCGATTTAGCCGAACCGATATGTTTAAAAACAACCTTTTACGATTTATTAATAAATAACCTGAACTGCTTTAGATCCAGATGCAGTTATAACATTTCGAATTCGCAACATAAAAAACCATTAGTGTGACAAATTGCGTTTTTTTTTACAGCATAAATAACTGACTAACAGTGTGCTTTTTAATTTAGTGCGACATGGGGAGACAAGTAAGGAAAATAACGGTTTTCAGTTTTTTTGGTAAATTAGCTTTAGCAAAAAGCGTTACCTTAAACGAAGAAAACAATACTATAGCGCTTATAGAGTTGGGTACTTTACCATCTGGTGTTTATAGTAAAAATTGCTGGAGCAGGAAACAGTTTCTCAAAATCAGTAATGAAACTATAAAATATATTTTTAATTTTTAAAAAAAGCTGCCCGAAATTTATTTTGGGCAGCTTTTTTTTATTTTAGGTTTCTTATCAATCCGCAAGTGGTGGTAATAAATGGAATTGAAAAATAAATTATATTGCGTTATAAAGCAGAGATTTTAAAATTTACTATTATCGATAATTTTATAACCTAACACCCCAAAATCTTTAAAACAAAAAAGAAGCTACCTTTTCAAATAACTTCTTTTTTTTTTAAGTATTTCTACTGCGGAGAGTTAGGGATTCGAACCCCAGGACCCTTTAACAAGTCAACAGTTTTCAAGACTGCCGCAATCGACCGCTCTGCCAACTCTCCGTCGCAAAAGTACAAAAACCATTGATTTTGGCAAATATTTTATGGCTTCTTTTAACATTATTTTTACATACATGTTAAAAAATTAACATTCAATAAGTTAAGGCTTAATTTTAAAATATTGACTAGGCTAAAACCACTATTGCCAAGCTTCGAGGACCATGCGCACCCAATACAAGCGATTGTTCAATGTCGGCTGTCTTAGATGGACCAGCAATAAAAGTCCCGAAATCGTAATTGGCAGTTCCAATTTTATCGTAAGCTTGGTGCATATTTTGTAAAATATTATTTTTATTTACCACCAACATTAAATGCTGACATATAAATGGCGATACCCGTTTGCCCAACAAATCTTCGGTTACCCACAGTGCGCTATTTTCGGCAACGCCAAAATGAGCTATAAAAACGCCTAACTCTACATCTTCTAAAGTGTGGGCATCTAATTCGGCAAAATCTAATTCGGCAATTTCACTTAACTCGGCAATAGGCGATATAATACGACCGGTAGCAAATTTTTGAGTAATTAATGCTTTAACTTCCTCCATCCCGCCAAGGAAATGTACCGTACTACCTATACCAGTTGCAGTTTTTACAAAAACTTCTAAATCTTTTTCGCCCCCAGGCGAAAAAGGATGGAAAGCGGGTTTTGGTAAAATACCGGGTTGGTTAGCCAAAACGGCTGCTAATATTTGTGTTCTACTGCTCATTTTTGTTTCTATTTTTTTTATACCATTCGCCAAACGATGCCTCGGGCACTTCGGGCAAATCTCTTTGTTTATACCAAGGGTTAAATTTATTGTTTAAAGTAAAAGGAGCGTATTTTAAAACTGCTCTTCCCATTTTGCCTGCGGTATGGTAAACAAAAGGCGACGATAAAGTAAAAGCCATCATTTTCATACTCAACTCTTTGGCTTTGGGTGCGTAACCGTTTTGTACAATTACTTGTCGCCATTTGTACAATTGCTGGTGAATATCAATTTTAACCGGACAAACATTGGTGCAAGAGCCACAAAGGGTTGATGCAAATGGCAAGTCGGCATATTTTTCCATATCTAAATTGGGTGCTAAAATTGCTCCAATTGGCCCTGTAATGGCATAATGGTAGCTGTGGCCACCACTGCGACGGTAAACTGGGCAAGTATTCATACAAGCACCACAACGGATACATTTTAGCGAATTTCTAAAATCTTCTCGTCCAAGTTGCTTAGTTCGGCCATTATCAACCAAAATAATGTGCATTTCTTGACCCTGGCGTGGCTTTTTAAAATGACTTGAATAAGTGGTTATTGGTTGCCCAGTTGCACTACGAGCTAGTAACCGTAAAAAAACGCCTAAATCTTTACGGTCGGGAATAATTTTTTCGATACCCATACAAGCAATGTGAACATCGGCAAGGTGAGCGCCCATATCTGCGTTACCCTCGTTGGTGCAAATTACAAATTCGCCAGTTTCGGCTACGGCAAAATTTATCCCAGTAACGGTAGCCTTACGGGATAAAAAAGTTTCACGCAAATGATGCCTTGCAGCTTCGGTTAATAATTGAGGGTCGCTATTGCCTTCGGGTGTACCCAAATGTTTGTGAAAAAGTTCGCCAATTTCCTCTTTCTTTTTGTGTATGCAAGGCAAAACTATATGGCTTGGCGACTCCTCGGCCAACTGTACAATGCGTTCGCCCAAATCCGAATCTATTACATCAACTCCATTTTCGCCCAAAAAATCGTTCAAATGGCATTCTTCGGTAAGCATTGATTTGCTTTTTACCAGTTTAGTTATTTCTTTTTCTCGTAAAATATCAAGCACAATTTGATTATGCTCGGCAGCATCGGCAGCCCAGTGTACGGTTATGCCGTTGGCAATAGCATTGGCCTCAAACTGTAATAAATATGGGTTTAAGTTCGATAAAACGTGGTCTTTAATATTAGATGCAGCATCACGCAACAATTCCCAATCGGGCACTTGCCAAGCTATTTTATCGCGTTTTTCGCGTATCCACCAAAGTGTATCATCATGCCAACCTACACGATCTTCATCTTTGTTAAAATCATCGGCTAGTGAAGCATGATCTTTTTGTTTTTGTATCATATCAGCTTGCGTTTAAAATTTCGGCAATGTGTATTATTTTGGTTTTGCTATTTTTTCTTTTTAGGATGCCTTCGAGGTGCATTAAGCATGATAAATCAACACCAGTTATGTATTCGGCTCCATTTTGTTCGTGGTCAATCACACGGTCGATACCCATTTTTGCAGACACAGCTTCTTCGGTAACACAAAACGTACCACCAAAACCGCAGCATTCGTCTTTGCGTTTTAGGTTAATCATTTCTATGTTTTGCACCATATTTAACAAAGTTTGCGGTTTAGAAAAAGGCGCTTCAACCAACTCACTCATTTGCGCAATGTGTAAACCTCTTTGTCCGTGGCAACTTTGGTGTAAGCCCACTTTAAACGGAAAATTGGCGGTTAAGTTGGTAACTTTTAGCACATCGGTTAAAAACTCGGTAAGCTCGTAAATTTTACCGCTTATGTTTTTGTCATCTTCGTGATTTGAAGTGTGAATATGCTCTTTTATGTGCAATACACAACTGCCCGATGGGGCAACTATGTAATCAAATTCTTTAAAATTTGCCATAAATAAGGTATTGCATCCACCCGTAAGGTGCTCGAAACCAGAGTTTGCCATGGGTTGACCACAGCAAGTTTGATTGGCTGGGTAAGCAACATCAACTCCCAGTTTTTCTAATAATTTTAAAGTTGCAATGGCGGCGTTTGGGTAAAACTGGTCCACATAGCAAGGTATAAATAAGCCTACTTTCATCATATAATCCTTAATACTTTGGTTTGTCTAAATTAGAAAGATAATTGTAAAGCAAATGCCGTAGCATAATGTTTTATTAAATTTTATTTTTATTAAGATGAGTAAATTTTACGCTATCGTTAATTTTTCTTTTTAAAATAGGATAAATGAATATCGAAATTAAAATAATAAATGCGCCCAAATAGAATTGGTTACTCATTTGTTCGGTTTTACCAAAAATTAACAAAGCCATAATGATGGCGTAAACAGGTTCTAAATTAGTAATAAGTACAACCCTAAAAGCCGATAAATTTTGCATTACATTTACACCATATACAAAAGCTACCGATGTGCATAAAGTGCCTAAAATAAATAGATATATTACATCATTCACGGGTAAATAAAAATTTTGGTGCGTACCATTTTTAATTAATAAATACAACGAAATACCTAAAAAAGCACCCAAAAGCTCATAATAACTTATAACTATTGCATTACGATTTTTAATTTGTTTGCTATTAATAATGGTAAATAAGCTAGCCATTAGTGCACTGCTTAATCCCATAATAATCCCTTTTATGTAGTAGCTTTCGAATTTAAAAATAATGTACATGCCAACTATAATACTTAAACCTACCAATACCTCTAACTTTGCTATTTTAACTCGGTTAATTATGGGTTCTAATATCGACGTAAATAAAGTTAATGAGGATAGGCAAATCATAGTTACCGAAATATTGGAAACCTTTATAGCACCAAAAAACAGTATCCAGTGTAAACCTAAAATTAAACCTGTGCCTAAAAGTTTAAGTATGGGTTTAACATCCGCCTTGAGCGAAATATTTTTTATTTTACAATACATGCCCAACGACAAAACCGCAATTAAAACCCTATACCAAACCAATTGGTATTCGTTTACACTAATTAAAGCACCTAAAATACCTGTAAACCCCCAAACTAAAACGGTAATGTGAAGTGTAATTATGCTTTGCTTTAAGGTTTGCATAATTTATTTTGGAGCTTTTTTTAATAGATAAAATCCTAATAAACCAAAAAATACATTTGGTATAATAACTGCAATCAAGGGTGGCAAACCGCCTTTTAAAGCAAAAGTATTGGCAAACTGTATAAATAATATATACACAAAACTCAATAAAATACCTAACCCTAAGGGCAAACCAACGCCGCCTCTTACCTTACGAGACGATAAAGCCACACCTATTAAGGTTAATACGTAAGCCGAAAATGGATAAGTCCAACGTTTGTATTTTTCTAGTTCGAGATTTACCATAATACCCGAACCACGTATTTTTTCTTTTTTTATTTTCTCGTTCAATTCCCAAAAATTCATGGCCGAGTAAATATTATCTCGGGCATCAAAATCAATTGGTCGCATATCTAAAAGGGTATCTAATTTTTGCCCATTTAACATTTTTTCTTTTAGTCCATCAACATTCCTTTTAGTATAATTTTCTATTGTCCATTTACGGCTTAGTGTATCAAAAGTAATTTTATCGGCCATAATTTTGGTTCTTAAATTATCGCCCTCAAATTTTTCGAGCGAAAACTTATTGCCTGTATTGTTGCTATTATCGAATGATTCTAAATAGATGTAGGTATTGCTATCTAATTGTAAATGAACATTACTTTTAAAATTTTCGTGGTTTTTTAAAAAAGTGTTTTCAAAAGTTGTCATTAACCTATTGGTTTCGGGGATAATAAAAAGATTGAAACCCATGCTTACCACAAATATTAAGGAAGATGAGATAATATATGGCCGTAAAAAACGATTAAAAGTAGCACCACCGCACAATATTGGTACAATTTCTGTTTGGTCGGCCATTTTGGCTGTAAAAAATATAACAGCTATAAAATTTATTAAAGGCGATAAAAAATTAAGGTAAAAGGGAATAAAACCAGCGTAATATTGAAAAACAATATTGTAAATGGTTACGTCGTTTTTTAAAAAATCGTCGAGCTTTTCGGATATATCAAAAACTACGGTAATAATTGTAAAAATACCGAGGGTAAAAATAAACGTACCCAAGTATTTTTTAATAATATACCAGTCTATTATTTTAATATATCTATTTAAAAAACTCATTAAAGCCTTGTTGCTAATTGTTTTACCATTTTGTTTTTCCAGTTGTAAAACTCGCCACTTATAATTTTTTCTCGAGCCTGTTGTACCAACCAAATATAAAAATGCAGGTTATGTAAAGTGGCAATTTGTGAGCCTAAAATTTCTTTCGAATGTATTAAGTGGCGTAAATAAGCTTTGCTATAATGTATGTCCGAAAATAAAGTACTTTCATCATCAATGGGCGAAAAATCATTTTTCCATTTTTCATTTTTAATGTTTATAAAGCCATTTCGGGTAAACAACATGCCATTTCGGGCATTGCGAGTTGGCATTACGCAATCAAACATATCAATACCTAATGCTATATTTTCGAGCAGGTTTATCGGGGTGCCAACTCCCATAAGGTATCGTGGTTTATGTTCAGGTAAAACATTACAAACTACCTCCGTCATTGCATACATTTCTTCGGCAGGCTCGCCCACCGAAAGTCCGCCTATTGCGTTTCCTTCTTGTTCACAACTGGCTATAAACTCAGCCGATTTTATGCGTAAATCTTTATATACCGAACCTTGCACAATAGGAAAAAATGTTTGTGAATAGCCATATTTGCCTTCGGTTTCGTTAAACCTGTTTATACAACGTTTTAGCCAACGGTGCGTCATATCTATTGATCGGCGAGCGTAGTTAAATTCGCAAGGGTAGGGGGTACATTCATCAAAAGCCATAATTATATCAGCACCAATAGTTCGCTGAATATCTATAACGTTTTCGGGTGTAAACAAGTGTTTCGAGCCATCAATATGGGATTTAAACGTAACACCTTCTTCCTTAATTTTACGTACTTGTGCTAACGAATATACTTGATAGCCGCCACTATCAGTTAAAATAGGTTTGTCCCATCCTATAAATTTATGTAATCCTCCAGCTTTTTCAATAGTTTCTAAACCAGGCCTTAGGTATAAATGGTAAGTGTTTCCTAAAATAATTTGGGCTTTTATATCATTGGCTAACTCGCGTTGGTGTACTGCTTTTACTGTTCCAGCGGTTCCTACAGGCATAAAAATAGGGGTTTCTATATCGCCATGGTCGGTACTTAATGTAGCTGCTCGGGCTTTAGATAATGGGTCGTGTGCGTTAATTTTAAATTTCATTAAAAAACTTTAATAGCAAAAATTCAAAAATAGCATTTTTTTAAATTTCGTTATCGTTTAATTTTATTATCAAAAACTAGATTTTTGCTTATTTTTGAAAATTATACTTAATTAATACCTTTTGGAAATTATTATTTACTATTCACTGTTTTCTGTTTTTTTAATATGTTTTTGCTATCAAATTTATTATTTGATTTATTTTCACGCAAAATTTTCTTTAAACAAAATCGGCGAAAGCACTCAAACCAATATACAAGCTGTTTCGGTAATTATTTGTGCCCGAAACGAAGCCAAAAACTTAGAAAAAAATTTAAGTTTTGTGCTAAATCAGCAGTATCCTAATTTTGAAGTTGTTGTAGTAAATGATTGTTCGTACGATGTTTCGGAAGATGTATTAAAATCTTTTATCGAAAAATATCCTCACCTTTTAAAAGTTGTGAACATTAGCGAGCACCCACGTCATAAAACCTCTAAAAAATTTGCAGCTACCTTGGGTATAAAAGCTTCGGCACACGAAATATTGGTGTTTACCGATGCCGATTGTAAACCACTTTCGCCTCATTGGCTAAGTGCAATGGTAGCGCATTACCATAACCCGCAAATTGAAATTGTGTTAGGATTTTCGCCCTACGAAACCAAAAGTGGATTTTTAAATAAAATTATTAGGTACGAAACCTGTTTCACGGCAATAAATTATATTTCTAATGCAATAGTGGGTAAGGCATATATGGGCATTGGGCGAAATTTATCGTACAAAAAAACACTTTTTTTTAAAGGAAAAGGTTTTGCTTCGCACATGCATATACCCTCTGGTGATGATGATTTATTTGTAAACCAGCATGCTAATTCTAAAAATGTAGCTATTGAGTATAGTTTAAACGCACAAGTATTAAGCCAACCTAAAACAAGCTTAATAACTTTATGGAAGCAAAAAATACGACACCTAGGTGCAGGAAAAAATTATAAGTATAAAGATAAGCAACGCCTTACTATTCAGTTTTTAAGTGGATGGTTGTTTTATATTTTATGTGTTATACTTTTGATTTTAAATTTTTTAATTTATTGGGTTTTGGTAATTTTTGTAGTTAGATATGTATTACAATTATTTATTTATTATAAAGCTTTCGTAAAATTACAATCTAAAAATTTAGCTGGATGGATAATTTTCGTAGATCCTATATATTATTTTAATGTTTTTTTATTGAGCATAGTAAATATTTTTACCAAAAAAATAGCATGGAAGTAACACATATTTTATTAAAATATTTTCCGCATTTGAGTTTGATGCAGCAAAAACAATTTGATAAATTATTTGATGTTTATTTTTTTTGGAATGCCCAAATAAATGTTATTAGTCGTAAAGATATTGATTTGCTGTACGAAAGGCATATTTTACATTCATTGGCAATTGCAAAAATATACGAGTTTGCCCCTAAAACAGAAGTATTAGATGTAGGTACAGGGGGAGGATTTCCGGGCATTCCGTTAGCCATACTTTTCCCCGAAACACACTTTACATTAATAGATGCTATAGGAAAAAAAATAAAAGTTGTAAAGCATGTAGCCGAGGCACTTGGCTTAGAAAACGTTACAGCGCTACATTGCAGAGCCGATCAGGTTAATAAAAAATTTGATTTCATAGTTTCGCGAGCAGTTACAAGCCTTAAAGAGTTTTATCCTTGGATAAGTTCAAAATTTACAAAACATTTAGCATCTAAGCAATTTAAAAATGGGGTATTTTATCTTAAAGGAGGCGATTTGAGTGATGAAATTACTGAATCTGATTTAAAAAAAGTACAACTTTTTCCTATTAAAAATTTTTTCGATGAAGATTTTTTTGAAACCAAGTATGTTGTTTATTTTCCTGCACAATAATATTTTATGCTACATAATATAGCTTTGACCCTAGTAAAAGGTGTAGGCGATTACAACTTGCGTACACTTGTAAGTCACTGTGGTAATGCACAAAACGTGTTTAATGCAAAAGTTGAAACTTTAAAAAAAATACCAGGTATTGGGCCCAAAACTGCCGAAGCTATACAATCAAAAGAGGTATTTAAAAGAGCAGAAAAAGAAATTATATTTATAGAAAAGTATAAAATACAGCCTTTATTTTATACCGATACCGATTTCCCTAAACGGTTACACAATTGTGAAGACGCTCCATCAATACTATATTTTAAAGGCAATACAAATCTTAATAACCAAAAAACAGTGGCTATTGTAGGCACCCGAAATGCTACTGCCTATGGCAGGGCTTTTTGTGAAAAGTTAATTAGCGGACTAAAAAAATATAATGTATTAGTAGTAAGTGGTTTGGCTTATGGTATTGATATTGCTGCGCATAAAGCTGCCCTAAATTTTAAGGTAGATACCATAGGTGTACTTGGACATGGATTAGATAGGATTTACCCAGCCGTACACCGTAACATTGCCGAGAAAATGTTGGAATGCGGTGGTTTAATAACCGAGTTTCCATCCGAAACCAATCCCGACAGACAAAATTTTCCGAAACGAAACCGCATTATTGCTGGTATGGCCGATGCTACTATTGTTGTTGAGGCTGCAATTACTGGTGGTGCTTTAATTACTGCCCAAATTGCTAATAGCTATAATCGGGATGTATTTGCGCTGCCAGGTAGGGTAGAGGATGAGTTTTCGAACGGTTGTAATTACTTAATTAAAACCAACCGAGCACAATTGATAACTAAAGTTGAAGATATTGAATATATATTGGGCTGGGTACAGGCACAATTACAACCCAAACCGCAGCAACTTACCATTTATCCCAACCTTAATAACGATGAACAAAAAATTGTTAAACTTATTGCCGAAAAAAACAGTATTAACTTCGACGATTTACAATTACACCTTAATATACCCCAAAGCAAATTGGCGATGGCCATATTAAACCTCGAAATGCAATCTATAATTATAGCATTACCTGGTAAGGTATATAAATTAAACTAAGTAAAAATTTTTGAAAATCCTTTTAAATTTGGCTCTCAAGTTATTTATTAAAACTATTTTTTTAAATTATAAGAATGGTAAATACGCTTAATAGGATAATTATAATCTACAAAAAACTAGAAATACCTAACTCATAACTTTGCAAACCAAAACCTGTAATTATACCTTTACAATTTTTAGCCAACATACTTTGGTGCCTAAATTCTTCTCGGGCATATACATTTGAAATATGTACTTCAATTACAGGAGATTTTATAGCCGAAATTGCATCGGCAATAGCAATAGAAGTATGCGTATAAGCACCTGCGTTTAAAACTATACCATCAAAACTAAAACCTACTTGGTGCAATTTGTTTATAATTTCGCCTTCAACATTGCTTTGAAAATAATGTAATTTTATGGTTGGATATTTACCTTGTAACGTTTTATAAAAGTTTTCAAAACCCTCACTACCGTAAATGCCTGGTTCGCGTTTGCCTAATAAATTTAGATTAGGACCGTTAATAATTTGTATTTCCATTTTTTTGAAAATAAGCTAAATTTATATTAATTAGTTTTAAGCAATAACATAATAACCTAAAATCCTTACTGTTTTTTTTTGCGCCCAAATACCGAAAAATGAACATACCTTTTGGGATTTTCTTTTACATCAATCAATAACTTATCTAAATTTACCGACGAATTTTTGAGATTATTGTATAGTACGTCGTCGTTTAAAAGCAGCCCGATAGAACCTTTCCCGTTATTTACTTTATCTATAGCTGCTTGCAAATCGGCCATGGCTTTATTGGCACTATTAACAGTTTGTTTAAAATTAGTTTGCGCTATTTCGTTACTTACATTTTCTGCGTTATTTAAAATCGAAGTAATTTGTTTATTGTAGTTTTTAAAATTAGTGGAAATTGTAACTGCATTAGCCATAATTGCATCTAAGCGTAAGGCTTCGTTGCCTACAATATTATCTACTTTTTTAGTGGTAGCTGCTAGGTTTTGTAAAGTTAGAGCTATGCTGTTAAAACTTTTATCTACATTTTTTTGAAAATTAGGATTCAGTATATTATTAATTGATACTAATACCGAGTCTAACCTATCTATAATAACTTCAGCTCTTTTTTGAATTGGCTGTACTTTATCCAATAAGTTTTGTTCTACATTGGCGGCTAAAGTATCGCCGTCTGTTGCCAATTTTGTGCTATTTCCTAAATCAAAAACTATAGCTTTGCTGCCCAATAAATCGGTACTTTCAAGCCTAGCTATGGTATTTACAGGTACAGAATATTTAGGATTAACTTTAAATTGTACCAGTATTTGCCCGTTAGGCAAAAGAGTAAGCTTCGAAACTCTACCTATTTGATAGCCGTGTACTAACACAGGTTTTGAAACAGCCAAGCCATCTACTTTATTATATTTGGCATAAAATTGGTTTTGGCTGCTAAAAACATCGTTACCTTTTAAAAAGTTGTAACCCACAAAAAATAATGCAATTGCCAAAGCGGTAAGCATACCAACTTTGGTTTCATTAGAAATTTTCAAGATAATATATTTTAGTTAACGTTATTATTCAATTTGTTTTTTATAGGCGATTATTGCAGACACTAAGTTATCAACAATTTCGGCTTGCCCAGCATCCGAATTTATAAATTCTTCTTCTTCGGGATTACTTATAAATCCAATTTCGGTAAGTATTGCTGGCATTCCAGCTCTTTGCAATACAGCCAATCCTTTTTCTTGTACACCTCTGTTAATTCTTCCACTTTTAGCATATTCATCTTGCACAAGTGATGCCAGTTTTATGCTTTGGTCTCTAAAAGCATTTTTCATAAGTGAAAATATAATGTAACTCTCTGGATCTTTAGGATCAAATCCTTCATAGTTTTTCTTATAATCTTTTTCTAATAATATTGAAGCATTTTCACGTATGGCAGCATCTTGTTCACTCATTCTACCAAATCCTGCCACAAATGTTTCGGTACCACGAGTTACAGGATTTGGAATACTCCTGTACCCATATACTGGCTTTCCGTTAGCGGTTTTAATTACATAACGTTGCCTTATCAAAGGCATCGAATTACAATGTATCGAAATAAATAAATCGGCTTTTTCTTTATTTGCTATACCTATTCTTTCATATAATTTTACAAAAACATCCGTTTGACGTGTGTAAACCACTTTTACATCAGGAATTCGCTCTTCAATAGATTTGCCTAACTTTAATGCTACAGCTAAGGCCACATTTTTTTCTTTGGATATAGCACCATGTGTTGCACCATCTTGCCCACCATGGCCTGCATCAATTACAATAACTTTAATCTTATTACTTACTGTTTTAATTTCCCTTATGGGGATAGTTTTAAATGAAGTTAAGCTTACACTTATCGCATTTAAAACAACTAAGACAATTATAAACCTTTTTGATGTGGTAATTTTCATTAATTTTGTGCGTTTTTGATTGTGTTAACAAAAATACTATTCTTATTTAGATTTGAAATTTAACAAATTATTTTTTATTTATTGTGTGTGTTTTTTAATTACTGATTTACTTTCGGTAAACACATATGCACAACAAAAAAAAAATCAACCTGTTTCTGTAAACCCAACTATTAAAAATAGTAAAGATACTTTACTAACGGATACTTTGACCAAAAAATCTAAAAAATCAGATATAGATGACGAAATAACCGTAACTGCCGAAGATTCAATTCTTTATAAAAACAACGTAATGTATGTTTATAAAAAAGGTAGAGTTGTATATGGCGAAAAACAAATTGATGCAGGTTATATTACTTTAGACCAAACCTCAAAAACTGTATTTGCCAAAGGTATAGTGGATAGTGTAGGGAAATTTTCGGGTTTACCTATTATTAAAGATCCTAAGGATGGCATGCTTACCGCCGATTCTTTGCTATATAATTTTAATACTTCTAAAGGAAAAATCTTTCAAGTATATACCGAACAACAGGGTGGTTTTATTACAGGAGGAACCATAAAAAAACAAAAAAATAACGAGGTACATTTAAAAAAAGTAATTTATAGTTCATGCAATTTACCCAGTCCTCACCAGCATTTTGGTATTATTATTACAAAAGGTATAGCCACCGAAAAGCAAATTATAACAGGTCCAGCTTATTTAATGATTGAGGGTGTACCTTTACCATTTGTATTGCCATTTGGCTTTTTCCCTAAGCCCGATAAGCGCTCATCAGGTGTAATTCTTCCTCAATTTGGTGAAGATGCTACACTAGGTTTTTTTCTTAGAGATTTTGGTTATTATATAGGCTTAAATGATTATTGGGATTTAACTTTAAAAGGAGGGGTGTATTCTAAGAATTCTTATGAGGCTAACGCACAAAGTAGTTACACCAAAAGGTATAAGTATAATGGAAATGTATTTTTAAGTTATTCATCTAAGCGGTTTGGCATTGAAGGTACACCCGGTTTTAAACCAGCTCAAGATTTTAGTATTAGATGGTCGCACACTCAAAATCCTAATGCAAGCCCAGGTTCTTCGTTTTCAGCTTCGGTAAATGCAGCTACAGCAAGTAATTTTCGTAATAATGCTACAGGCAGTATAAATATTACTCAGGTTACACAAAACAATTTACAATCCAGCATTGCATACAGTAAAATATTTGCAAACAGTCCTTTTAGTTTAAGTAGTAGTTTTAGCCACTCACAAGAAATTTCCCGCAGACAAGTAACTTTGGGGTTACCCAATTTAAATTTCAACATGACAACACTAAACCCTTTTGACAAAAAAGATAGAGTTGGAGTTCAAAAATGGTATCAACGAATAGCAATTGGTTACAATATGAACGCAAATAACCAACTTAACATTGCCGATTCATTGCTATTTACCAAAAAAGCTATTTCACAAATTCGAAACGGACTCGAACATGTTATTCCCATTACCTTATCATCAACAATATTAAAATTTTTTCAGTTCAGTCAAAATATTAACTATTCTGAAAAATGGTATTTGCAAACCATTCGTAAAGGTTTTTTAACTCGCCCAACTACATTAGGTTTAAAAGATTCATCAACTTTAGATACTATTGCTGGTTTTAGGCGAGCATCCGAATATAGAATTGGCGGTGGCCTATCTACCAAATTTTATGGTATGTTAAATTTTAAAAAAGGTAAAATAATGGCTATTAGGCATGTAGTTACGCCTAATATAGGGTTCTCTTACAATCCCGATTTCGGTGCAGAGAAATTTGGCTATTTTGAAACAGTACAGGTAAACCAACGAGGCGACAGACAAAAATATTCCATATTTGAAAACAGTATGTACGGCGGGCCAAGTATGGGTAAACAAGCAGCTATTACTTTCGGGTTCGATAATACCATTGAACTTAAAGTACGTAATTCAAAAGATACAACAGGGAAACAACCAACCCGAAAAATACCTATTTTACAAGGTTTGTCAATTAATGGTGCCTATAACTTAGCTGTAGATAGTTTTAGACTTTCAAGATCATTAGGTTTTAGTGGACGAACGTTTTTTACCGAAAAATTAGGAATAAATTTTGGCGGCAGTTTAGATCCTTATGTGTATCAAGAAACCGAAATATTTGGAAGAAGAACCGGAAGAAGCATCGACCGATACACTTGGTTAGATGGTAAATTTCCTACCATAACCAGTTTTAATTTTTCGTTCGATTATAGGTTTAACTCTGAGGGTAAAAATAAAAAACCAAACAACCCACCTAATCCAAATAATACAGGACTTTTTGATAAATTAAGCCCCGAGCAAGCTCAATTATTGCAACAAATGAACACCAACCAAAATGCTTTTGTAGATTTTAATGTGCCATGGAGTTTATTTATGTCCTATGGTTTCAATTATCAAAACAATCGCACATCCAAAAATATTATACAAACCTTAAACTTTAGTGGCGATTTTAGTTTAACTCCAAAATGGAAAGTAGCCTACACATCTGGCTACGATTTAGAATCTAAAAGATTAAGTCAAACTAATTTTTCTATAATCCGAGATTTACATTGCTGGGATTTAGCTATTAATTGGGTGCCATTTGGCACTTTTAAAAGTTACAGCATTGATTTAAGAGTGCGCTCATCTATATTACAAGATTTAAAACTAAGCAAACGAAGAAATTTTTATGATGCAAGATAAAATTTTGGCCGAAATTATTACCATTGGTGATGAGATTTTAATAGGTCAAATTGTAGATACAAACTCGGCATGGCTAGCCATAGAATTTAATAAAGCGGGCATAAGCGTAAAGCAAATTACTTCCGTTTCGGATGATGAACAACATATATTGCAGGCTTTCGCCGATGCCGAAAAACGGGCAGATATCACAATTATTACTGGTGGATTGGGCCCTACTAAAGATGATATTACCAAAAAAACAATGTATAAATACTTTGGTGCTACACATTGGAAAACGGACGATGAATCGCTAAAAATTATAGAAAAAATATTTGCTAAATACAATGCACCATTACTTCCTAGTAATGTGCAGCAAGCATCTGTCCCTAATAATTGCGAAGTACTGGTAAACGATTTAGGTACAGCACCAGGCATGTTATTTAAAAAAAATGGTAAAATATTTATTTCGTTACCAGGCGTACCCTACGAAATGATGAATTTAATTGAAAATAAAGTATTACCATTATTAGCCAAACAATATAAATTACCTAGTATTATACACCGCACAATTTTAACGGTTGGTGTAGGCGAATCGTTTTTAGCCGATAGGTTAGAAAGCATTGAAAATGAGTTGCCCGAACATATAAAGTTGGCTTATTTACCTAAACTAGGGCAAGTACGCTTGCGTTTAAGCAGTTACGGCAATAATAATAGTTTACTTAAAGGTGAGATGGATGTACATGTAGAAAAAATCATTAAAGCCATACCCGATAATTGGGTTGCCCAAGAAGATATACCGCTAGAAAAAGTAATTTTAGATATAATGAAAGCCCAAGGCCATACCCTATCTGTAGCCGAAAGTTGTACAGGGGGAGCTATATCGCAATTATTTACACAACAACCAAAGTGTTCAAGTGTATTTGTGGGTGGAGGAATTGTGTATTCGAACGAGCTTAAAAACAAATTATTGGGCGTAAAGTTCGAAACACTAAAAAATTATGGGGCTGTAAGCGAACAAACTATTAAAGAAATGGTTACAGGTGCATTGGCTAACTTTAATACCGATTATGCAATGGCAGTAAGTGGTATAGCAGGCCCCGATGGTGGCCAACCCGACAAACCCGTTGGTACTGTGTGGATTGCCGTGGCAAATAAATATAAAATTGTTGCACAAAAATTTGTTTTTGGTAATAACAGACATCAAAATATTGAACGGTCAGCCGTTACTGCTTTGCACTTATTATATAAATTGTTGAAAAGCAACAACCCACTTTGAGTGATTATTATTAATTTTACTCCGATAATTAAAATACTATTAATTAATATTTAAATTAAATACAAAGAATGCTAATTGTCTTTTTTCCTAAGCTATTACCAAAAAAATAATCAAAAATTATGGCACAATATGAAATTTTATTACCCAAAATGGGTGAAAGTGTTGCAGAAGCTACTATTATAAGGTGGGAGAAAAATGAAGGAGATAGTATTGCCATTGATGATGTTTTGGTTGAAATAGCAACCGACAAAGTAGATTCGGAAGTACCCTCGCCAGTAGCTGGTAAATTACTAAAACATTTATTTTCCGAAAACGATATAGCCAAAGTAGGTGATGTAATTGCTATAATAGAAACTGAAACCGCAACTAATATTAACCAACAAAAAAATATTGATGACTCAAATATTACTACTACACCCAATGTTGATAATATAGAAAATATAGTACCACAACTAGAGCAACAAATAGAAAATGTAAAAGGATTAATAGGTTACGATGGCGGAAAATTTTATTCTCCATTGGTTAAAAGCATGGCTCAAGAAGAAGGTATTACATTGCAACAACTTGATACGATTGTAGGTACAGGTGCCGAAAATCGAGTTACTAAAACAGATCTATTAAATTACATTAACCAAACAGATACCCCAAATATCATTCCCGAAAAGCCTAACTTAAATCAACATAAAACCCAAGTTGATTATAATGCAGGTACAGATGAAATTATAGAAATGGATAGGATGCGTAAAATTATTGCCAACCATATGGTAATGAGCCTACACACAGCACCCCATGTTACCTCATTTATAGAAGCAGATGTTACCAATATAGTAAAGTGGAGAAATAAAATTAAAACCAGTTTCGAAAAAAAAGAAGGAATAAAAATTACGTTTACTCCAATTTTTGTGGAAGCTGTTGCAAAAGCTTTAAAAGATTTGCCTATGGTAAATGTTTCAACAAACGGAACTCAAATTATTAAAAAGAAAAATATAAATATTGGGATGGCCACAGCTTTGCCAAGCGGTAATTTAATTGTACCAGTTATTAAAAATGCCGACCAACTAAGTTTATTAGGTATTAACAAAACAGTTAACGATTTAGCCACACGAGCTCGAAATAATAAATTACAACCCGATGAAGTACAGGGAGGTACATTTACTTTAACTAATCTGGGTGCATTTGGTAATATTATGGGAACGCCCATTATTAACCAACCACAAGTAGCAATTTTAGCAGTAGGTGTGATACAAAAAAAACCCGCAGTACTAGAAACCGATTTTGGTGATGTAATTGCTATTAGGCATAAAATGTATCTGTCAATGTCGTACGATCATAGAGTGGTTGATGGTTCTTTGGGAGGATTATTTATTAAAAAAGTAGCTGATTATTTAGAGGCATGGGATATAAATAGAATTGTGTAAGTTTAATTTTTTTACTTAAAAATAACTTGCGTAGCCCCATAACCAAATTTTTCTTTATACGCATCCATAAAAGTTTTAACATGAGAGTGTTTTCCTAATTGTTTGTGTATTATCGACTTTAGTGTACCATTTCCTACACCATGTATAAATATAATTGTCGAATATTTATGAATTATGGCACTATCCATCATCTTGTTAAAGTAGTTAAGCTGTATTTCAATTATTTCAACATTGCTTAAGTTTGCATGCGCATTACTAAGTTTTTCAATATGCAAATCTATTTCTTTGGCGGGTTTTGGTATTGTTGATTGTACCTCTTTTACCTTAAAAAAACTTTCTTTTAATTTTTCAACATCAATTTTTAATTCAATTTCGTCTATCCTAAATACCCATGCCGCCTGTGGCATTAACGAAATATTTTTGATAGCTCCCGAGAAATCTTTGGCTTTAAATTTTTGTTTGTATTGTATAGGCTTGATAATTGGTTTGTTAGTTGTTGTATATGGTATAACTCTAAAAATAAATTCAGGCCAATTATCTAATTCAGGCAAGCTGGCAACATATACTTTTTTAAAAGTATAAGGAGCTATAAAATCAGCATACTCTCCTCTACATATTTCTGTTTTATAGGTATTTAAAGTGCAAAGTAATTGATTTTCGCTGGCGTTTAAAATATGGAAATGAACCAATGATGCCTTATTACTATCTGGCACAACAGCTAAATAAATACCCACATCTTTTAAATCTTCAGTTTGGGTTATGGTAGGTTTAACTGGTTCTCTTTCTTTAATATAATTGCTATGTCCATGTACCCGGGTTAGGTTTTTTGCCGTTGTCGTAATTTCGAAGTCATCACTTCCAGTAACACCCATTGTACCATCATCAAATATTTTGGTTATATAACCTTCCCTTTTTTCGTCCACAAAACGTACAAATTCGCCTAACACTAAATCCATATTTTTTTATTTAAAGCTTAATATAATTTTATATATATATAACTGCAATATCATTTACTTTATAATTGAATTACAATAAAATAGTGAACAATAAATTTATTATTTTTTTAATAAATCTCTTATTTCAGCTAATAAAATCTCTTCATTCGATAATATTGCAGCTACTGAAGCGGAATCCTTGGCCGCATCCTTTCGTTTCATAGAATTCACTCCTTTAATTAATAAAAAAATAATCAAGGCAAGAATTGTAAAATTAATAACCTCTGTTATAAAATTTCCATATGCAAATACAGGTCCTTGGGATTTAGCAGACGCCAAAGTTAAACCAGAATCAACTGAGGTAGATAATGGCATGTACAGATTTTTAAAACTTGCATTAAAAAATATACCAACTATAGGCATTATTAAATCTTCAACCACCGAATTTACTATTTTACCAAAAGCGGCTCCTATAATCACACCTACTGCCAAATCAATTACATTACCTTTTACTGCAAACTCTTTAAACTCTTTTACAAAGCCCATATAATTATAATTTTTTTAAAACTAATTATAATTTAAAGTAAATTTCTAATTTTTTAAAAACAAAATTTTATGTTACTATTCAATATTAACATGGGTGATTTTTTTTAACTTTGCTTTTCTATTTTTTGCTATGCTGAACCAAAGTTTACAACAACGATTATTACAAAAACTATCGCCACAACAAATACAATTTATAAAATTGTTACAAGTACCTACTGTTGCTTTAGATGCTCGTATCAAAGAAGAGCTTGAAGAAAATCCAGCATTGGAAGATATTAGCTTAGCCGATATGAACGATCCGCAAGAAGATTATCCTGATAAAGACCCCGAAGAATACAATGTTGACGACTCTAATGAAACCTATGATGAGTTTAATGTTGATGATTACTTACAAGATGATTCTGCAAATGACTATGGTAACAAGTACGATAGTAACGATGAAGATGAAACTAAAGAAATGCCTTTAGTTGTGGCCAATACTTTTTTCGAAAACTTACAAGCTCAATTAGATTTAGTAATACTTGAAAATAATCAATATATAATTGCACAACAAATAATAGGTACATTGGATGATGATGGATATCTACGTAGACCAATTTATTCTCTAATTGATGATCTGGCTTTTTCACAAAATATTATTACAAATGAAAACGAAGTTGAAGATATACTTTTAAAAATTCAAAATTTTGAACCAGCAGGTATAGGAGCCCGTAACCTTAAAGAATGTCTTTTAATTCAACTTAATAAAAAGGTATTAACTAAATCTATAACAATGGCCATACATATTGTAAAAGATTATTTAGATGAATTTACTAAAAAACATTACGATAAATTAGAAAAATTATTAAATATTAATGACATCCAACTGCGTGATGCTGTAAATGAAATATTAAAACTTAACCCTAAACCAGGTAATTCAGGGGCATCAAATGTAAAACAAATGCAAATAATACCCGATTTTCACATTGCAAATAACACAGGATTTCTAATGCTAACATTAAACGCCAAAAATGCTCCAGAGTTAAGAGTTAGCCGCTCTTACCAAGAAATGTTTCAACACTACGATAAAACTTCAAATAAGGATAAAAAGCTTAAAGAAGCAGTGCAGTTTGTAAAACAAAAACTGGATTCTGCCAAGTGGTTTATTGATGCAATTAAACAACGTCAACAAACATTGTTAAAAACTATGAACGCTATAATGCATTACCAATATGATTATTTTATAAATGAAGGAAACGAAAGATATTTACGTCCAATGATTTTAAAAGATATTGCCGATACTATTGATATGGATATTTCCACAGTATCTAGGGTGGCTAATTCTAAATATGTACAAACAGAATTCGGTACTTTTTTATTAAAATCTTTTTTTTCGGAAGCAATTCAAATGGAGAGTGGCGAGGAGGTGTCTAATAAAGAAGTTAAAAAAATATTAGAGGAGTGTATTCTTAAAGAAGCAAAAAAAAATCCACTTGCCGACGAAAAATTAACTGAAATATTAAAACTTAAGGGATACAATATTGCTCGACGTACTGTAGCCAAATACCGAGAACAAATGGGAATACCTGTAGCCAGATTACGTAAAGAATTATAGTTTAATTTAACTTGAAAAAAAAACTTTGGTTTATTTTGAATATTGTATCATTTATTGGTTGAATCCAAGTTAATTTAATCTAAGATAATAAAAGTACAGGTTATTTTTTTATTTGAAAAGGTGCTGTAATGCTCTTAACTTCGGCTAGTCCCGCTATCCATTTCAAGCTTTTTTGCAAAAAAATTTCTACTGAAAAATAATTTCTACTATGCAAAAAAGGCTTTCCGTTACTATCAGGTTTAGGTATCTAATAGGTGCAAATAAATCCATATCAATACACTGCCAACATTACAAGATTTCCCCTTAGGGAAATTAGTCAATATCGCCCGAAAATTACACCAACAGTAAACCCCTTTAAAGTCAAGGGGGAAAACAAGGGGAAACGTTGTAAATGTCTAAATAAGGTTGACCGTTTTGTTCATTCTCACTCTCAAAATTATGCATAAAATACATGTGGATTTTGAGGCTCTGTTTGCTTAGTTTTAAAGGGCTAAAAGCCCCTTTAAAACTCTACTATGCATCAAAATGACTCTATCATTTTCGGCTCTGTTTGCTTAGTCAATGTTACTAATTTTTTTTCATACTCTTTTGGTGTTATATATTTTGACGATTTATGTGGTCTGTCATTATTGTAAAGGGATACTGCTCGGTCAACCTTTTTTACTAATTGCGCAAATGATTTTATCTCGTAATGTATTAAAATAATTGTTTTTTATGATACCATTTAACCGCTCTGCTTTGCCATTTCCCATGCAAATTCACACATGCTGTTTTGCATTTTGCACTGGGATGTAAGTTTTAAAAACTCTCTATCATAGTTCTGCCCTCCACCATCGGAATGAAAAATAATGTTTTCTGGCACACAATTGTTTCGTTCTTTAAGTACTTGTTTTATGCTGGTAATGTGGTTTTCTCTGTTGTTAATCTGTCGGATACTGCATGTCCTAATATGTATCTTGAGAAATAATCCATGATAAAAGTGACGTAATAAAACCTTTCATTTATCTCATAGCATGTAATATCGCTACTGTATATTTGATTAATTGATGTAAGAATTAAGCTTATGGTTAGATTGTTAAAACTTACCACACTAGAGCTATCGGTTGTGCGGTGCCGGTTGCGTTTTAACGCTGTTTTGTAGCCATATTGATCACACAGTTGCTCAAAAGCATCATTACCCATACTTGCAGGCTTTATTTTGTAGTACATAAATCTGCAGCTCAGTGTTGGGTGATCTGCCCTAATTAAAGCAACAATTTTTAAAATATAACTACGCTCTTCATTGTGCTGCATCTTACGTTCAATAAGGCTATGCATGGCTTGTTTACTAATGTTCATGCTGCTATAAAATAAATATAAACTACATGTTAACTGCTCTCTGTGTTCCCAAAACCATATTAGGGTAGCGTGTCGAATTTTTTTTTAATATCTACTCCATAAGCTTGTTCGGCTATTTCTATCATTTTTCTTTAAAATCAATCTGAACCTATTTTTGGCCTATAATACGTTCAAGCTCTGCAACTTTTGCTTTTAAGTCCAATATCATCCTTGTGTCGCTTTCGCTCTCTACAATGGTTCTTTCTCCTTTCATATAATTGCTCCCATATTTGATTAGCCATTTAGATATATTGCTTTCTCGTACTTCATACTGACGACTAATTTCAGCAATAGTTGTGATTTTTTGCTCTATTTCTCAAACTTTTTTTGTTTAAATTTTTCATTAAATACTTTACGCTTTCGCTCTGATGTGCTTTGTTTAAATTTCTGTTTTGTAGCCATCTTATTTGTACTTTAAAGGTTTATACACCCTTTAAAACGGTCAAGCTATTTCAGGCACTGACACTTTAAAAACTACACATTTCGTTTTGCATCAGCAATCCTCCCTTTTAGGATTAGCAGGGGGGAAGGCTAGGGGGGATAAACGCAAAAAACCCTTTATCTTTCGATAAAGGGTTTAGGATATTGCCTAAAAGGGCAAATATAAACTGGCACCGACCTACTCTCCCACGTTTTACCGCAATACCATCGGCTCTGGCGGGCTTGACTTCTCTGTTCGGAATGGGAAGAGGTAGACACCGCCGATATAGGCACCTGAATGTTTTTAATGTTAAATGTTAGTATAGTTTCAATTCATTTCGTTATCAGGCTAAACCTTTAACTTTTTTTGAACCTTAACCTTAACCTATCACTTTAACAATGACATATTATTGAAAGAAGTATTTGTTAGAGAAGACAACGTCTTACCTGTTGAAAGTATCGGACAATTAGTACTACTCGGCTATGCTGTCACCAGCTTTACACCTATAGCCTATCAACGTAGTCATCTTCTACAATCCTCAATGGAAATCTCATCTTGTGGCTAGTTTCGCACTTAGATGCTTTCAGCGCTTATCTATTCCCGACGTAGCTACTCTGCAATGCCCCTGGCGGAACAACAGATTCACTAGAGGTCAGTCCATCCCGGTCCTCTCGTACTAAGGACAGCCCCACGCAAATTTCCAACGCCCACAACAGATAGGGACCGAACTGTCTCGCGACGTTCTGAACCCAGCTCGCGTGCCACTTTAATCGGCGAACAGCCGAACCCTTGGGACCTTCTCCAGCCCCAGGATGTGACGAGCCGACATCGAGGTGCCAAACCTCCCCGTCGATATGAGCTCTTGGGGGAGATCAGCCTGTTATCCCCAGAGTACCTTTTATCCTTTGAGCGATGGCCCTTCCATGCAGAACCACCGGATCACTATATCCGTCTTTCGACCCTGTTCGGCTTGTTGGCCTCACAGTCAAGCATGCTTATGCTATTGCACTCCTCATACGGTTACCAAGCGTATTGAGCATACCTTTGAAAGCCTCCGTTACCCTTTTGGAGGCGACCACCCCAGTCAAACTACCCATCAAACAATGTCTCCCACTTTGGTAGGATTAGACACCGAATACAGAAAGGGTGGTATTTCAACGTTGGCTAACTGAATCCTAGCGAACCCAGATCACAGCCTCCCACCTATCCTACACATCCTGTATCCAATATCAATGTTAAATTATAGTGAAGGTTCATGGGGTCTTTCCGTCCCGTTGCGGGTACCCGGCGTCTTCACCGGGACCACAATTTCACCGAGCTCATGGCTGAGACAGCGCCCAGATCGTTACACCATTCGTGCAGGTCGGAACTTACCCGACAAGGAATTTCGCTACCTTAGGACCGTTATAGTTACGGCCGCCGTTTACTGGGGCTTCGATTCAATGCTTCTCCTTGCGGATGACATCCCCTCTTAACCTTCCAGCACCGGGCAGGTGTCAGGCCTTATACCTCATCTTTCGATTTTGCAAAGCCATGTGTTTTTGTTAAACAGTCGCCTGGGCCTTTTCACTGCGGCTCTATTGCTAGAGCGCCCCTTCTCCCGAAGTTACAGGGCCATTTTGCCGAGTTCCTTAGCCATGATTCACTCGAGCACCTTAGAATTCTCTTCTCGACTACCTGTGTCGGTTTACGGTACGAGTTTTTGTAACCTGATGCTTAGAGGGTTTTCTTGGAAGTCTGATTACCTGCGCTATCCACTCATCCGAAGACTTGCGGTACTATCGGGTTTCAGCTAAGTCTGCGGATTTTCCTACAGTCCCAATACCTACACCCTTTAACGAACTATTCCGTCAGTTCGCGGCAGTTTCACTACTCCGTCACCTCATCGCAGTTACAAAAAGTACTGGAATATTAACCAGTTATCCATCGGATGTCCCTTTCGGGTGCTCCTTAGGACCCGACTAACCCTGATCCGATTAGCGTTGATCAGGAAACCTTAGTCTTTCGGTGGGCGGGTTTCTCTCCCGCCTTATCGTTACTTATGCCTACATTTGCTTTTCTAGCCGCTCCAACACCCATTACCAGATATCTTCATTGCAACTAGAATGCTCCCCTACCATAGGAATGAATCCCTATCCATAGCTTCGGTAGTAAACTTAATGCCCGTTTATTATCCATGCCCGATCGCTCGACTAGTGAGCTGTTACGCACTCTTTAAATGAATGGCTGCTTCCAAGCCAACATCCTAGCTGTCTATGCAATCGGACCTCGTTAGTTCAACTTAGTTTACATTTGGGGACCTTAGCTGATGGTCTGGGTTCTTTCCCTCTCGGCCCGTGACCTTAGCACCCCGGGCCTCACTGCAGTGTATATTTAATCAGCATTCGGAGTTTGTCTGGATTTGGTAGGATTTGACTCCCCCGCACCCAATCAGTAGCTCTACCTCTGTTAAACTTTACCACCACGCTGTTCCTAAAAACATTTCGGGGAGTACGAGCTATTTCCCAGTTTGATTAGCCTTTCACCCCTACCCACAGATCATCCGGAAACTTTTCAACGTTTATCGGTTCGGTCCTCCAGTACCTGTTACGGCACCTTCAACCTGTCCATGGGTAGATCACAAGGTTTCGCGTCTACCCCCTCTGACTATACGCCCTATTCAGACTCGCTTTCGCTTCGGCTCCGTGGCTTAACCACTTAACCTTGCCAGAGAGGAGTAACTCGTAGGCTCATTATGCAAAAGGCACGCCGTCACTGGACTTGCCAGCTCCGACCGCTTGTAAGCACACGGTTTCAGGTTCTATTTCACTCCGCTATTCGCGGTTCTTTTCACCTTTCCCTCACGGTACTAGTTCACTATCGGTCTCTCAGGAGTATTTAGCCTTACCAGATGGTGCTGGCAGATTCCCACAGGGCGTCTCCGACCCCGCGGTACTCAGGATACCACTAAAATATTAATGCTTACGTTTACGCAGCTATCATGCTCTATGGCTGGGCTTCCCAACCCATTCAACTTTACAATTAATATTTACAGCGTGGTCCTACAACCCCCACTTTGCCGTAACAAAGTAGGTTTGGGCTTCTTCCTTTTCGCTCGCCACTACTTGGGAAATCACTATTGTTTTCTTTTCCTCTGCTTACTTAGATGTTTCAGTTCGGCAGGTTTGCGCATTATGCGACTGGCCTTCAGCCAGTCAGGTTTCCCCATTCGGAAATCTTCGGATTAATTCGTATGTGCCAATACCCGAAGCTTATCGCAGCTTATCACGTCCTTCATCGCCTCTGAGAGCCAAGGCATCCCCCGTGTGCTCTTATTTACTTTCTTCTTTGATAGGTTTTCACACCTATCAATTTTTGATACATTGCTGCATCTGTTGTCTTCTCTTTCAAAAACTTCTTCCAATATGTCAAAGAACTATAATCATTGTCTTTCTTCTTTTCGGCAATTAGCTTTGGGCTATTAGCTTTTAAGATTTCGGACACTCACTTTACTTTTAGTTTTTCAACCTCCAGTAATTTTTTGAATTTAATCGGCCTGTTCGGCCGACTGCGAGTTTGATTGGTGGAGAATAACGGAGTCGAACCGTTGACCTCCTGCGTGCAAGGCAGGCGCTCTAGCCAGCTGAGCTAATCCCCCAATTAAGATGTTAGTATAATGTAGTCCCGAGCAGATTTGAACTGCTGACCCCTACATTATCAGTGTAGTGCTCTAACCAACTGAGCTACGAGACTATTAAACCCCGTTTAACTCAGTAGCTTTCGCTACTAATTTTCATCCCATCGGGTTTTTCTTTTTTTATCTTAAAAAATAAGCATGCAGTATAGAACTTCGTTTTCGTATCTTCTCTAGAAAGGAGGTATTCCAGCCGCACCTTCCGGTACGGCTACCTTGTTACGACTTAGCCCTAGTTATCGGTTTTACCCTAGGCCGCTCCTTGCGGTTACGGACTTTAGGCACCCCCAACTTCCATGGCTTGACGGGCGGTGTGTACAAGGCCCGGGAACGTATTCACCGCGTCATTGCTGATACGCGATTACTAGCGAATCCAACTTCACGGGGTCGAGTTGCAGACCCCGATCCGAACTGTGAACGGCTTTGTGAGATTTGCATCCTGTTGCCAGGTAGCTGCCCGCTGTACCGTCCATTGTAGCACGTGTGTAGCCCCGGACGTAAGGGCCATGATGACTTGACGTCGTCCCCTCCTTCCTCTCTGTTTGCACAGGCAGTCTGTTTAGAGTCCCCACCATTACATGCTGGCAACTAAACATAGGGGTTGCGCTCGTTGCGGGACTTAACCCAACACCTCACGGCACGAGCTGACGACAGCCATGCAGCACCTAGTTTCCTGTCCCGAAGGACGCTTCCATCTCTGGAAACTTCAGTAACTTTCAAGCCCGGGTAAGGTTCCTCGCGTATCATCGAATTAAACCACATGCTCCTCCGCTTGTGCGGGCCCCCGTCAATTCCTTTGAGTTTCACCCTTGCGGGCGTACTCCCCAGGTGGATAACTTAACGCTTTCGCTTGGACGCTGACTGTGTATCGCCAACATCGAGTTATCATCGTTTAGGGCGTGGACTACCAGGGTATCTAATCCTGTTTGATCCCCACGCTTTCGAGCCTCAGCGTCAATCACAGTTTAGTAAGCTGCCTTCGCAATCGGTGTTCTGTGACATATCTATGCATTTCACCGCTACTTGTCACATTCCGCCTACCTCATCTGTATTCAAGCCCATCAGTATCAAAGGCACTGCGATAGTTGAGCTACCGTCTTTCACCTCTGACTTAATGGGCCGCCTACGCTCCCTTTAAACCCAATAAATCCGGATAACGCTTGGATCCTCCGTATTACCGCGGCTGCTGGCACGGAGTTAGCCGATCCTTATTCTTACCATACATTCAGCTACTTTCACGAAAATAGGTTTATTCTGGTACAAAAGCAGTTTACGACCCATAGGGCTGTCTTCCTGCACGCGGCATGGCTGGTTCAGGCTTGCGCCCATTGACCAATATTCCTTACTGCTGCCTCCCGTAGGAGTCTGGTCCGTGTCTCAGTACCAGTGTGGGGGGCCATCCTCTCAGATCCCCTAGTCATCGTAGCCTTGGTGAGCCGTTACCTCGCCAACTAGCTAATGACACGCATGCCCATCTTTATCCTATAAATATTTGACTATGAAATAATGCTATCTCTTAGTATTATGCGGTCTTAATCCGAATTTCTTCGGGCTATCCCCCTGATAAAGGTAGGTTGCATACGCGTTACGCACCCGTTCGCCACTCTCATAAATCCGAAGACTTAATCCCGTTCGACTTGCATGTATTAGGCCTGCCGCTAGCGTTCATCCTGAGCCAGGATCAAACTCTCCATTGTAAAATGTTGTTTGATACTAACTTGATGTTAATATAATTTGTTAATTTGTTCTTGATACTTAACTCAAACTTAAAGTTTGTGTTATTCTATACTACATGTTATCTTTTAAAGAACTTTAGCGGTGCGCCTCACGGATTACCTATATATCTGTCTCTTTGGGCTGCTTTTTGCTGGGCTTTGGCTACGAGCATCGGGCTTCTTTTTGGGCTTTTAGCGGTTGGCTATTGGCTTCTTGTTTGGCCTTAAACTGCGGCTTTTAGCGGGTGGCTTTCGGCTTTGCTTTTAGAGTGATTTTGCTTTTATATTATCTTTAGAATTGCTCTTCAGATTGTTTCCCTTTTTGTTGGGAGTGCAAAGGTAGTTTTTAATTTCTTCTTTGCAAATTTATTTTTTTATTTATTTTTTGAGAGGCTTTGGCGGTTGGCTTTTAGCGATTGGCTTTGGGCTTCTCTTTTTCGCATTCCTTGCGTTTGCGGAGTGCAAAGGTGTGGGTTTTTTAACAGTTTTCCTAACCTTTTTTTGTTTTTTTTTCTTTGTACTGGTTATGTGTGGGTTAGGCTGCATTTGTATAGCGTGAATGTATTGCACTAACCCCGCGTTTTTAAACGGGATAGCAATGGAAAGCCCGAAGTGTAGTGGAATTGGCGATGGGCGGACTTGTAATGTATAGCCCGGCTAGCTTTTGTTGGTGGCTTGAAACTTGGTTTTTCAAAAAAAA
>Ga0335395_10000030_pt1 | contig 125114 bp, 109 predicted proteins | sample MAT02_FD_205744 | JGI IMG/M metagenome (GOLD analysis project Ga0335395, IMG submission 205744) | Freshwater microbial communities from Lake Fryxell liftoff mats and glacier meltwater in Antarctica - MAT-02 (spades assembly) (version 2) ...
CGACTATGCGTCACCACCTGATGGAGGAGCCGTATGCGGTAATTCCGCACGTACGGATCTGTGCCGGGTATCTCGCAGAAAACGCTGAAAAAATGCGGACAATGCGCAGAAATCTACGGCGACCCACTGTGTTGGCAATGTGTCGCCTGGGTAGGCCACGAATGTGCGCGGCGTCTCGCCCACCGAGCGGGCGAAGTCACGATACCACTCCTGATGCTGTCGACAGATGGAGATGGTCTCCAACAGATCCGGGCTTGGCCGAGCTTGCGGGGAATTGGCCACGGTGCGAAAATCGGGAATGGGGACCGCATCGACCGGGGGAGCAGGCAGGGGGAGCAACCCCATCGGCGTATGGCTGGCGTTGGCGAAGTCCTGCACCTGCTTGAAGGTCGGCTGGGCCGCCTCGCTCAGCCAGGTGGCCCACTGCGGGAAGCGGTGGGCAACATAGTCATTCCCGTCACCGGAACGGTCACGGGCCCAGCGCTGCAGGTGGTCGGCGACGTCGGTGATAATGGACCAAGGTTCGGGGGTAGGCATGGGCTCGCGCCGGCGGTTGCGGCCTGAAGTCGGCTGGGATAGGGCCTAAGCACGATCAGGATCCCGAGGGGCTGAACAAGGGTTGGCGGTGTCGAGAATTCGGCTTTATCCCCCAGCCCGCGAGCGAGAGCCGGATGCTCTCTCGCCGTCGTTGGCCCGTCGCTGTACGGCTGCGGCAGGTGGTTCACAACCTGTCGCAATACCGTGTTCGCCGTCGGAGTTTCACCGCGTAGGGAGACGATCTCGCCGCCACCTGGACCAGCCCGTGGTTTATGAGCCGGTTGGCTCGGCCTGAGGTCGCTGACCCGCACCGCTGACCCGCACTGATGACCCGCACTGATGACCCGCACCCAAAGAAAAAACCCCAGGCTTGCGCGGAGGGTTTTTTGGTTGACCAAATGGGACGAGTGCCGAGCAATTCTCTGCCCGTAAGTCCTTTGCTGACATGGGCCGTGCGATGCGCAACGCGTATGGGTAGTCCCCAGGCCTTTTCCCTGGATGGATCTGCACGCAGTTGCTAGGATCTGGCGACGGATTCATCCAGCCATGCCAACCGACCAAGCCACCGTTCAGAAGATCTTCGCGCGCGGTGGCGGCACCATGCGGGCTGGCGAAGCGCTGGCTGCCGGCATTCATTCGCGGACCCTCACCGCTCTCCGTGATGCAGGGATGCTGACGCAACTCTCGCGGGGCGTCTATCGCTGGGCCGCGCTGCCGGTGATCGACGATCCCGATCTGGTGGTCGTGGCCAAGCGAATCCCGAAGGCCGTGGTCTGTCTGATCTCCGCCCTGGCCATGCATGGCCTGACGACCCAGATCCCGCATGTGGTCCATCTTGCGCTGCCACGGACTGCCAGGCGACCAGTGCTCGATCACCCGCCCATTGAGGTCCACCGTTTCTCGGCCGAGATCTTCGCCGCAGGCGTCACGACCGTCGAGCATTCTGGGACGCCAATTCGTGTCTACGGGCCTGAGAAGACCCTGGCCGACTGTTTCCGCTTTCGCAATCACGTTGGCCTGGATGTCGTGGTCGAGGCTCTGCGCGCGTACCGCTCCCGTCGTGGCGCCAGCCTGCAGCGAGTTCTTGAATTCGCGCGCATCTGTCGGGTCGAGGCCGGTATGCGACCGTATCTAGAGGCGACCGCGTGACGAAGTCCCCCGTCACCAACGTGGCCGCGTCAGTGCTGGCCCGGCTGGGAAATCTCGCGCGAACCTCTGGCCGCCGGCACCAGGACCTCGTCATGGGTTATGCGTTGGAACGCTGGCTCTACCGGCTGTCACTGTCGCCGCATGCCGACCAATTCGTGCTCAAGGGCGCCTTGATGCTGGTGGTCTGGCGCATCCCCACCACGAGGCCGACCAGAGATATCGATCTGTTGGCCCGCACCAGCAACAACGTGGACGCGGTCAGAGAACTGGTGGCGGAGATCTGCGGCACGCCAGTTCCCGATGACGGACTGTCGTTCGACGCAGAGAAAGTCACGACGACGCGTATCGCTGAAGATGCCCTGTACGAGGGCGTGCGCGCCACCTTCCCAGGCGCCATCGGCAGCACCAGAGTTGCCATGCACATCGACCTGGGGTTCAGCGATCTCATCACGCCGGGGCCTGATCGCATCACCTTCCCGTGCCTGCTCGGCCACGCGCCGCCAGTGTTGGCTGCCTACAATCGCGAGACCGCCATCGCCGAGAAATACGAAGCGATGGTGAAACTCGGCGAACTCAACAGCCGGATGAAGGACTTCTTCGATATCTGGGCGCTGGCCCAGTCCGGACCATTTGCAGGAGCCGTTCTCTCCGCCGCCATCCGCCAGACGTTCGCACATCGTGGGACAGGCCAAGACCTCGCTGCCGTGTGCTTTTCCGAAACGTTCGGCCTGGACCCCAACCGACAGTCGCAATGGGCAGCCTTCATCAAACGGAGCGCCATCACCCAGGCCCCGGCCTCGTTTAGCGAAATCGTAACGCAGGTCCGCGCGTTCCTTCTGCCCATCACCGAGGCGGAAGTCCGGCAGAAGCCGTTCGTCGCCAAATGGTCACCAGGTGGACCCTGGGGAATACCGTAACGCCGTCTCTACGGTGCGGAATCGCCCAAGATAGTCGACCAGGCCGGCCATCAGCACGCCGTGGGCCGCCAAGAGATCGTCGCGCGCGGCCGGGTCCCACTTGCCTATGCGCCGCGTAGGCGGCCACAGCCCCTCGCACCTCCTGCACCTCGCGGGGTTCAGAGGGGCGTCCCCAAAGAAAAAACCCCACCGTTGCCGGTGGGGTTTTTTTGGTTGCGGGGGCAGGATTTGAACCTGCGACCTCAAGGTTATGAGCCTTGCGAGCTACCAGACTGCTCTACCCCGCGTCATTCGTGGGAGGCGAAACATAGAAGGGGAAAGGGGGCTGTCAATGCCACCTTGGTGAGGGCTGCTCACGGTGGCCTTTCTGCGGTCGGGGCACCTGCGGCGTCTGGCGCCGGGGCCGGGAATAGCGGCGCTTTTCCCGGCCCCAGGGCGGGTGGGGGGCCATGGCTGCGCTTTTTGCGCCGCCGCCTTTCCCTGTGCGGTGCCCACAGGACACTCCGCCCATGACCGTTCCCGTGCTGACTGTGGTGCCGCGGCAAACTCATCGGTGTTTGCAGGGGCATCCGTGGTTGTTTCGCAGTGAGCTCGGGTCGCTGCCGGAACTTGAAAACGGTTGTGAGGTGGTGATTCAGGGGCCACGGCAGCAGGTGGTGGGTCGCGGGCTGTATTCGGCCAAGAGTCAGATCGCCGTACGGCTGTTCAGCCAGCGCGATGAGGCGTGGAGCACGGAATTGCTGCGCGGGCGGTTGCAAGCGGCGATTGCCCTGCGCGACGCGCGTTTGCCGGGGCGGCCAGCGCGGCGTCTGGTGTCGAGTGAGGGGGACCGCCTGCCTGGACTGATCGTTGATCAATATGGCGATCGCGTGGTGGTGCAGACAACCACGTTTGGCATGGATCAGCGCCAGGCGGCAATTATTGAAGTCCTGCGCGAACTGTGTGCGCCGACCCAGATTATCGAACGCAATGATCTGGCGGTGCGCGAGCTGGAGGGCCTGCCCCTGCGCAGTGGCGTTATTCATGGTCCGCCCGATGCGACGGTGACGGTGGCGATCGGACAATTGCTGCTCACGGTCGACCTCTTGGATCCGCATAAAACCGGTGCGTATCTCGATCAGCAGATGGCCCACCTCGACGCGATGGCGTGGATTCACCCAGGCGATCGGGTGGCGGATATTTGCTGTCATCTGGGGGGCTTCGCTGGACATGCATTATTGGCCGGGGCGGCCAGCGCGGTGGGCGTCGATCAATCCGCGGCCAGTCTGCGCGGTGCTGCATTGGCCATGATTGCGGCCGGCGTTGCGGATCGTTTTACCGCGGTCGAGGCCGATGCCTTTGCTTGGCTCGCCGCAGAACGCTCGCGATTCGACGTGATCATCCTGGATCCACCGTCCTTTACGCGCAATCGGGCGAGCGTGCCCGCCGCCTTGCGCGGCTATCGCGATTTGCATCTCAAGGCATTGCATCGTCTGAATCCAGGCGGGCGCCTGCTGACCTATTCGTGTTCGCACCATGTGACCCGCGAACAGTTCCTGGCCACTATCGTCGAGGCCGCCGCCGCAGTGGGTCGCACTCTGCGCCTGGATGCACAGATGTCCCAGAGTCCCGATCACCCGATTCTACCGGCCGTGCCCGAGACTGAATATCTGAAGGGTTTTGTCCTCACCGCGCTGGATTGATATGATGATGGTCTGGTTTATGAAAAAAACACCCTGCCCAGCAATGTCCGTGGCGCTTGGCCACACCGCTGGTGGAAGCAGCGAGTACACATGGGTTTGGCCCCGCGCAGCCGGTGCGTCTATACCAGCGTAGCCAGTCGCGTGTCAGGGCGACGAACAAAAGATGGGGGCCGATGCTGTATCTGAACGAGATCAGGATCTAACCCGCTTTCTACCATCTGCGTCCCGCTCCCAGCGAGGCAGAAAATGTCTGCGTAATTTCCGCTCCCCCAGGCACTCAGTTCAGTCGGCTCAATTGATTACCCTGAAGCTGTCGCCGGCCCCTGCGGATCCGCCGCATCATCCATCCGCCGGGTCAATTCCACAATCGCCGCCTCAGGCGTGCGGAAACACAAAGCCGGATCAATCTGGGCAATAATGCCAGCGCGCTCCAGGGTCGCCTGCACCGGCCCCTTGAGATCGAAAAACGCAAAGCCAATGCCCGTTTCACCCAGACGGCGGATCAGACTGGTCAGCGTTTCGCAGCCAGTCGCGTCAATTTCATTCAAACCATCGCCCGCCAAGACAACCCAACGCGCGGCGGGCGTGATGGCGAGATTCGCAATCACCGCCCGTTCGAAATGGGAGCTATTCGCAAAATACAATCGCCCATCCATGCGCAGCGCGACGATGCGCGGATCAATGGGCGGCAAATCATGAAGTGTACAATCCCGCAAGGTACCATCCGCGTGCTGACCCAGGCGCACTACCCGGGGCCGCATGGTGCGATGGAAAAACAAACCAATGGCCAAGACTGCTCCAGCAAGAATGCCATCGACCATGCGCGGGGCGAAAGCCAGGGTAGCAACAGCGGTGCACACCACCGCCAGCCCATCATGGTAATGCACTCGAAAGGCGCGCCGAATTGCGGCAACATCGATCAAGGACACCACGGCTGCAATAATTGCCGCCGCGAGAGTGGCCAGGGGCATATGCGCCAGAATCGGCCCACACACCAATAAGGTGGCTAAGACCAGGACAGCCGCAACCATCGACGACATCCCGGTCCGCGCCCCATTATTCAGATTGAACGCGCTGCGGCTGAGCGACCCGCTGACCGGAAAGCCGCCGGTGAGCCCCGCCGCAATGCTGGCCGCACCCTGGCTGATCAATTCTCCGTCAAGATTTTGCACCTGGCGGGTCCGCGCAGCCACGGACTTGGTCACCGTGAGGACCTCCATGAAGCCAATCAGGGTGATCCACAAAGCATCCGGAATCAATTTTCGCGCCATATGCCAATCCCATTCCGGAAAGCCGAAAGGCGGTAGGCCGGAAGGAAGAGCGCCGACGGTATGTCCGCTGTATCCAGTGCCCCAGCTGATCGCAGTGGCGACGGCGGCTACTGGCAGAATCACCGGAATTCGTCCGAGCCAACGTTTGCCAAGCAATAACGCGATCAGGCTGCCCAGGCCCATCGCTAGGGTGGGAAGATGGCTATCTCCGAGGTGCGTGGCCATGGCTGCCACATGGGTCAGGAATGAAGTGCCGCGACCGATCGGGATACCAAGTAATTCCGCGATCTGCGATTCGGCGATGATGATCGCCGCCGCCGCAGTGAAACCGAGCATAACGGGATGCGATAATAAGCTGACCAGCACGCTCGCCCGCAACAGGCCCAGAACGATGCGAATGATCCCGACCATCAGCGCCAACATTGCTGCGAGGGTGATCCAGCGCGGATCGCCGACCGTGGCATGGGCGCTCAACACCGCTGCGGTCAGAATCGAGGTCATCGCCACTGGGCCAGTGGTCAGCGGCCCGCACCAGCCCAGCAGGGCCCCGATAATCATCGGCAGCAGCGCGGCATACAAACCGGTCACCGGCGGCATGCCCGCCAAATGCGCATAGGCCAAGCTTTGTGGCACCACCAACAGGCCCAGCGCGATTCCAGCCCACACATCGGCACGGATCTGCCCGGGAGCCGCAGGAAACCAGCGCAGAGCAGGCAGGAAGGGGCGCATGCAGGGGGAGTGTACCAGACGAACAAGCAGATTCATCACTGTGTTCGATCAGTAGCGTATATGTTTCTGACCTTTTGATCCAGACCCGGCGTTTCTCACCGTCCTCTCAGCCTACGCTCACCGAAGCCTCAAAGAGCAGGTGCAGACTGTCACCATAAAGGAGCACCCCATGCTCAACACTGCCCTTTCCGTGCTGGTCGCCGCCTTGTGGGTCGCTCCCCTGGCCGCTGTCCAGGCCCCGCGGCCCGTCATGTCGGGATCGCCGGTGACGGTCACCACCCCGACGCCCACTCATGCCCAAGGCCACGGATCCCACGGATCCCACGGAAGCCATGGCGGATCAGCGCGCCCGGTCAGGATCCAGGGCAACTACCACCAGTCCCACCCGGTCGTCGTCGCCCCGCCCGTGTATTATCAGCCGCGCTATGTCTATCCGGCTTCGCCGGTCTGGGTTGAGGGCACCTGGCAATGGTCGCCGTATGGTTGGGTGTGGCAGGCCGGCTACTGGAGCCAGCCGGCACCCGCCCCAGTGTGCGCGCCGCCGCCGCCCCGCTGTGGCACCTCGATCCAGTTCACCTGGGGCCGGTGATTCCGGACGGCGAAGGGACTTTCGCCGTCCGGGCCAGGGACCATGATGCGCCCGCCCATGAGCGCCGCCTTCCGCATCGACATCCTTTCCGCCCAACCTGCTGCCGATCCGCATTTGCGCCACGACGCCGAATTGCTGGGTCTGGGCCATCTCGGCGACCTCTATCGCAGTCGCTATTACCTGCTGCGCGGTGATCTGAAGACCGAGCAGGTGCACTTGCTCGGCACGCGTCTGCTCGCCGATCCGGTCATCGAACGTTGCGTGGTCACGCCACTGCCATCCACGGGCCGCCGCGTCATCGAAGTGCAGCGCAAACCCGGGGTGATGGATCCGGTCGAGGCCTCCGTCATCAAAGGCGCGGCGGATTTGGGCGTCCGCCTGGAACAAGTCCGCGTCGGCACTCGCGTCGAAGTGACCGGCGGCAGCGACGCTGAATTACAACTCCTGGCCTGGAAATGTCTGGCCAATCAAGCCATCGAAGAGGTCGCAATCGATCCCACGGAGCCCGTGCGCCTGCGCGCGCCGGGTGGCGATGCCGGCCATGGTCGGCGAGAAGTGCCTTTGGTGAAACTGGATGACGCTGCCCTGATGCGTTTATCGCAGGAAGGCTGCCTGAGTCTGACCTTAGAGGAGATGCACACCATTCAGGCCCACTTCGCCGGTCTGAAGCGCGCGCCCACCGATGTCGAACTGGAAACCATCGCCCAGACCTGGTCCGAACATTGCGTGCATAAAACTTTGAAAGGCTTGGTCGAATATACCGGCCCCGAAGGCACTATCCTGATCGATAATCTGCTCAAGCAGACCATCGCCAAAGCGACGACCGAACTGAACGCGCCGTGGTGCTGGTCGGTGTTCAAGGACAACAGCGGCGTTATCGAATTCGATGCCGATACTGGCGTCTGTCTGAAAGTCGAAACCCACAATCGTCCGTCCGCGATCGAACCCTACGGCGGCGCCAACACCGGCATGGGCGGCGTCATCCGCGATATTCTGGGCACCGGCCTGGGCGCGAAACCGATCTTTAATACCGATGTGTTTTGTTTTGGTGATCTCAATGCCAAACCCGAAGACCTCCCACCCGGCACCATCCATCCGCGTCGCCTGATGAAAGGCGTGGTCAGCGGCGTGCGCGATTACGGCAACCGCATGGGCATTCCTACGGTCAATGGCGCCATCCGCTTTGATCCGCGCTATGTCGGCAACCCGTTAGTCTTCTGCGGCACCGGCGGCCTGATTCCGCGCCGGTACATCGACAAGGCGGCGCAGATTGGCGACCGCATCGTGGTCATCGGTGGCAGCACCGGGCGTGATGGCATTCACGGCGCCACGTTTTCCAGTGCAGAATTGCACGACAAGTCCGAGGTGGTCTCGTCGGGTGCGGTGCAAATCGGCAACGCCATCGAAGAAAAGCGCACCCTGGACGTGGTCCTGCAAGTGCGCGATGCGGATTTGTTCACCGCCCTGACCGATTGTGGCGCCGGTGGTCTATCCAGCGCCTGCGGCGAAATGGCGGCCGAACATGGTTGCGTGATCCATCTCGATCGGGTGCCGCTGAAATATGCCGGCCTGAATTATTGCGAAATCTGGATCAGCGAATCGCAAGAACGCATGGTCGGTTCGGTACGTGCTCAGGACATTGAGCGCGTGCTCGCCATCTGCGCCGCCGAAGGCGTGCTCGCCGTCGATCTTGGCGAAATTACCGGCACCGGCCAATTAGAATTGCGCTATAAAGGCGAACAAGTTTCCGACGTGGCGATGGCGTTCTTGCACGACGGCGTGCCGCGTTCAAAGCGCTCAGCCGTGTACACACCCATTGCCGAAATTGCGGCGGCCTACACCGCCCCCACGGATCTGGCCCAAGCCTTGCGTGACGTATTGGCGCAGCCGAATGTTGCGTCCAAGGAATGGGTGATCCGTCAGTACGACCACGAGGTCCAGGGCGGCTCGATCGTCAAGCCCCTGGTCGGCGTCGCTCATGATGGCCCGTCTGACGGTGCCGTCGTCGCGCCGGTACCCGGTTCCAACCGCGGGGTCGCCATCGCCTGCGGCTTGAACACCGCGTATAGCGATGTTGATGCCCATGCGGCGACGGCCGCCGGCATCGAAGAATCTTTGCGTAATTTGGTCTGCGTCGGGGCACCTTTGGATCGGGTCGCGATTCTGGATAATTTCTCGTGGGCCAAATGCACGGACCCCGCGGTCTTTGGCGCCTTGGTGCGCGCGTGCCAGGCGTGCTACGAATTGGCGATGTATTACGGGACCCCGTTCATTTCCGGCAAGGATTCGCTGTCGAATGAATTCACTTTCGCCGGCCGCACCATCCGCATTCCGCACACCCTGCTGATCACCGCGATGACCGTGATGCCCGATGTCCGGCGCGCGATCACCATGGACGTTAAAAAAGCCGGGGATGCGGTGATCGTCGTCGGCGTGACCCGCGACGAACTCGGCGGCTCGGAATACCTGGCTTCGCTCGGTGCGAAAGGTGGCAGCGTGCCGCGCCTCGATCGCGCCTTATCCAAGCCCGTGCTGCATGCGGTCGCCGCCTGTACCGCGGCGGGGCTGGTCAACGCCGCGCACGATGTCTCCGACGGCGGCTTGGCGGTCACCTTGGCCGAAATGGCCTTTTCTGGCGAGCTCGGGATGACCATCGACGCCGATCTGGTGCCGGTCGACGCAGACCTCGCGTTGGATCGCCTCTTGTTCAGTGAATCCCTGTCCCGTTTGGTCATCACCGTGCCGCAGGAATCGCTGCCCAAGGTCAGGACTCTGCTGGCTGGCGTGCCGCATGCCGTGGTCGGTGCAATCCAGACGACGAAGGAACTGGTCATCAGCGGAAGCGGGACTACGGTGCGCAGCGACCTGGCCAGTCTCAAGGCCGCATGGAAAGGTGGCGTGGTTCTGTGAGTTCGACGGATGACCCAGAGGGCAGTAGGCGTTTGCAGCTAGGAACGCGTCGATGATCGGTCTCTACCTATTCATCGCCTTCATGCTGCTGGCCATGAACAGCTTTTTCGTTTTGGCCGAATTTTCCGCCGTGAAGATGCGCCCGTCGCGGGTCGACGCCCTTATCGCTGGCGGCAACAAACGCGCCAAGTTGGTCAAGCATGTGCAGACCAAGCTCGATGATTTTCTGTCGGTGTGCCAAGTCGGCATCACCTTTTGTACTGTAGGACTGGGTTTTGTGGCCGCGACGGCGGTGGTCAAGCTCATCGAACCCATCGTGCTGTGGACGGGAATCCCGCCGGATGCCATCGGCACCAGCATCACCAGTCACGGCATCGCCTTTGTCATTGCCTATCTGCTGGTCAGCTTTTTGCATATTCTCATCGGCGAATTAGTACCGAAATCGATGGCAATTCGGATCACCGAACCCGCAGCTTTGTGGACGGCGCGGCCCCTCATTTTCTTTTATTGGCTATTTTTCCCCCCGTTGTGGTTGCTGATGCGTTCGTCGAATTTTATTTTGCGGCTCATAGGCCAGGGCAAGACCGGGCATGGCGATACCCACGGCGAAGACGAACTAAGGCTTATTCTGGCGCGTTCGCATAACGCCGGGGTCATGTCCTTTCGCCGATTGCTGTTCATGGAAAACGTCTTCGATCTCGGTGAGCTCAAGGTCAAGGACGCCATGCGTCCGCGTGGCTTGGTGAAAATGCTGCGCGCCGACCGCCCATGGGAGGAAAACCTCCAGGCGATCCGCGAAGCGCGCTATACCCGTTATCCCTTGGTCGACTCCGGCAATAAGCCCTTGGGGATCGTCCATATCAAGGACCTGGTCCTGGCTGCCTCCGCACCCGATCTGCCGCGTCTGGCGCGTGGTTTCGTCGGCGCCACCGAAGAGGCCTCGCTAGAACAATTGCTGACCGAAATGCAACGCCGTCGCACGCACGTCGCCCTGGTGACCAATCGCGCCGGGGAATGGACCGGCTTCATCACCATGGAAGACATCATCGAGGAGATTATCGGCACCATCGAAGATGAATTCGGCGCCGAGATGGGTGGCAATCTGGCCGATGCCATGAGCGAACCGTGCGTGGTTTTGGACTTGGAGGCGACCTCCATCGTCGAAGCCATCAAGACGATCATCCACCACGTGCCCGCAACGTCACTGCCGTTGAATCCGGACGTCATCATCCAGGCCCTCTCCGAACGCGAAGGAATGGTGTCGACGTATCTTGGCAATGGCGTCGCCATGCCGCACGCGCGTCTGCCGGGTTTGATGAGAGCAGTGGTGATTTTCGCCCGTTCCCCCGAAGGCGTGGCCGTGGCCGGGCGCGATGACCTGGCGCACATCTTTTTCGTCCTGCTGACCCCGGCCGGGCAGCCGCGCATTCACCAGCGCATGCAGGCGCGCATTGCCGGGATCCTCGACAGCGATTTCATTGATCTGCGCCTGCGCGAAGTCGCCACCGCCGCCGAGATCATGGATGTCGTGCGCACGGGTGAACAGACCGCGTTGGACTGAACGCCCGCTGAGCGGCAATCCGGCGCAGCTTTATTCGACCGCGGCTTTATTCGACCGACGCAAACGTCGGCTGCGCGACCTGGACCAGCACGATGCGGTCCGGCTGGCGGCCATGGCGCCGGGCGATGCGGTTACAGGCATCACTATCGCGCCAGACCCCGTCATAGCGTTGCATGGGAATGCGCAGGTCGAGGTGGACCACGCCCTCATTCCATGAGTCGCGCATGGCTCGACCGGTATCGTCGGTCTTGAATTCGCCGTAGCCGGGAATGCGCAGCACGGTGCCATAAGGCAGGGCGCGAGGATCAGCGGCGATGCCGTAGGTCTCCTTGGCCTTGGTCATGGTCGCGGTATGTTCGGGGTCGTCGTTGCACTGTTCCGCCACCGGCACATACGCCGTGGTGGTGACCTTCAGGGCCTTCCAGCAGGTGCCGTCCTCGGCCCAGTAATAATCACCCAGGCGCAAATAGGCCTCGCCACCCCAGGCGACAATCGCCGCCCCCGGCCGACGTTCATAGGGAACTTCATCTACCGGCAGCAACGTGCCCGCCACGTCAAAGGCAGCAGGGGTATCGCCACAGATCAGCTCATCCGCGGCATGCGCCGATCCGTTTGCGCTCAGCAGCAGCAGGGTCAGCCCGGTCGTGAGCAGAGTAAGATGTGAATTGCTAAGTTTCATCGGTCCTTTGCCGTGTGGGCGCGGCACGATGGACCGTGAAAACCGAAGGCAAGCCGTATTTCCTAATGCGCTTCAGACGTTACGCGAAACGTTTCAGCAAAATAACATAGCCCTAGAAATGCAACTCGTGTGATATCCAAGGATTAGATTACTTACAATAATAGTATTAAAGCTGGCCAGGTGTGGAGAGTGCCCAAATGATGCATTATGAGCACTTCACGGTGCCTGCTCAGGATGGCGCACCGTTATACTTATTTTCGAGGCCTATGCCTTCAGGCCATGCCTTCACGTCCAATCAATCTGGCGTCGAACGGCTCTTCTTCCGGGCGCGCTTGCCCGCGATGGGCAAAGCGGCGGCCGTGGGTGCAGCGGCACGATAGGCAGAAATCACTTCTTCAATTCGGTCAGCGTGAATTACCCACAGGTGCACATCGGGCATTCGGGCAAAATGGCGTTCATTACCCGTGACCAGAATCAGCTCGTGGGTCAGCGCGCAGGCGGCAATGTGCAGATCCATATCGGCGACCCGCTGGCCGCTGGTCTCCAAAGTGGCCCGCAAGCGGCCATAGATTTCTGCGGCCTTGCGATCGAATGGCACCACGTTCAGGCGGGCCAACAGGGTGCCAATGCGTTGCAAGAGAGCAGTCGGATCAGCGGTACGCCGAGCACCAGCATGCAGCTCTCCAACCACCGGCGCGCAGGTATATTGCGCCGCCCGTGGGAGTTGTTGCAGAAAAAGGCGGTACTGGGGATACCGATTCAAGCGCCCATTGAGCACAAAAGACAGGGCGTCGGTATCAAAAAGATACCCAGCCATCAGCCCGCCAGATTTGGCAAGGCACGACCGAAAGTGCGCTCCGCGATCACGAGAGCGAAAACGCCATCTGCGTCGGCATCGGTTTCTCCTCCATCAGAATCCCAAGCCGCAATCAATCCCGCCAGTCCTGCTTGGGGGTCCTCCTGGCTCCCTTGTTCAAGCCACTGAAGATCAGCCAGGGGGACCAATGCGGCCACTGGGCGCCCATGACGCGTCAAGACCACCCGCGCGCCAGCTTCCGCGTGGGCAACGTATTCAGCGAGATGGGCCTTCGCATCGGCGATAGAGTGAGGTGCTAGCATGACCAGAATCATGGTCATAAATAGCCCAGATACAACAGTGCTCCGCCGTCGCAGGGTCCTGTTCCAGACGACGGTTCTCGAGCGTTCGCGAGATCAGCATGTGCGGGAGGCGGCGGCAATGGAGCTGCGGCCGAGCGAACCAAGCCCGCACACACGTTAGTGATACGTCGATTGTTTACCGAGCCTTAACGACCATCCACAGTCTCGGCATCGTTTGCTACGCAGGGGGCGAACACACTGAGAGCTTCCCGGTTGCGACCTCAGTCCGTAGTTCCTAGGGTGTCAGCCCATGCCTTCTCCTGCAGCAGCACACCACCGACGAACGGCGATTCTGGCAATGACCGCCAGTCAGCCGTACACCAAGGTCGCTTTGCTTCGAGAATTGCGCAATCCACCGCGCTCGCGCACGCTGGATGACGATCTCAAATTCCTGCGCCGGGCCTATCCCGGACGTTTTATTTCCGAGCCGGTAGGGAAAGCCCTTCAGTTTCGCTTTCTGGGCGAACCCCATTGCGTTTTGAGCACTCCGCTGAGCGCCCTCGATGAAGACCAAGTCGCGGCAATAATTGCCGCCCGCGGCCTCTTACGTTTACCTGATCCGAATAAACCCGCCGCCGAAGATAATGGTGATAGTTATCACGGCGCCCTTGCTCAAGCATTAGATCGCTTGCTGCGTGACACCGGCCTGGGCGAAGAAGCCCGTGCCATCGCGCCGGATGCCGTCGCCATTTCACGTTTCGGCGTCGCCCCCGAAGAAGACGCCGCCTTTCCCGCCGCACTGGCCGCTATTCGTACGGGCGAAGCCTTACGATTTACCTACACCAACCTTGAGGGCGCCACCCATGCCGTCCATGCCCAGCCCGTGCGCTTGGTCCATATTTGCGGTGAATGGCACCTCCTGGCGTGGGCCGTTGATCAGCGTCGCCCACCGGGGCGCTTGAAGCAATACCGCCTGAGCCGCTTACGCGAACCGCAGCGTGCCGCCCAGGCGCCGCCGCACTGCCCAGCAAGTGGCCTGCGCGCCGAGGCCTCGGCCATGTTGCGCGACGCTTTCCGCGCCACGGGATCCCTACGCCCTGATGCCAGACGCACCGTGGACCTGGTCGCTTCACCACGGGCTTGGCCATTCCTAGAGGGCCGCCGCTGGGGCGCCGGCCAGCGCGTTGACGCAGCACCCCCAGCATTTCCCACCGCTTGGCGCCGCCTTCGCTTCACCACCACCGGGCTGGAAGAATGCCGCCACTGGCTGCTCAGTTTCGGCGCAGAAATCCACGTTTTAGCGCCGGATTCCCTGATCACCTGGCTCCGCGACCAAGCCCAGGCCCTCGCAAGATTATATACCCAAACGAACTCCGCAGCGGGTTTTGAAGCGACACCGGTCCGAGGGTCCACAATGATCCCTTGTAGTGATTTCCGCGGGCATTAACCCGCGGCCCCATTGAAGCATGGATGGTTTAGGCCCCAAGGTCGACCCGATGTACGATTTCCGCAGGCATTAACCCGCGGCCCCATTCAATCCCCTCACTCTGAGAGGAAGGTAGAAAAACATTGATTCTAGACTGGGTCGCCCGGCAATGGTGGAAATCTGTTTGGATACAGCGGAGCCACATCTTCGCCGGGCGGAAGGTTGGCGCGAAGGCCTTCAGCAATGGGGCTAGATACGGCACCCCATGGGGTGGATTCAATCCGTTCGAACTTGGCGATGGGAAGGCCGTCTTGGGTGATGACGTGGTTCTCGCCCTCTTCGACTAGGTGGAGAATGGTATCCCAGTTGATGTGCAGCTCGTGAACGGAAATGGAAATCATGGATGAATACTGCATCGTCTGGGCTAGGGGCAATGCCAGTTTGTCGACGTGTGCCTCACGTCTATGCAGCGCCCGGGGGGTCCGCGCAGCCAGACCGTCGTGCATGGCCTCTCCACTGGGCGGCAGTCACAAAAACCCACATCTCGTTTGGGTTTTGACTGGGAGGTCAGCCCGCGAAGGGGCCCTTGCCGCCAGAGCCGACCGGGGTGAGGTCGAGGTGGCCGGCTTCGACTTCTTCGAATTTGACCGAGACTTTTGTCGAGACGCCGGGTTCGTTTTGGGTGATGCCGTAGATGGCGTCGGCGTGTTTCATCGTGTTCTTGTTGTGGGTGATGACGATGAATTGGCTGTCGTGGACGAATTCGCGCACCATGTGGCAATAAATATCGGTGTTGGAGTCATCTAAGGGGGCGTCGACTTCGTCGAGAATGCAAAAAGGGCTGGGCTTGGTGCGGTAGACCGCGAACAGCAGGGCGATGGCGGTCAGGGCCTTTTCACCGCCGGAAAGCTGCGAGATGACCTTGGGTTGTTTGCCCGGGGGAGACGCAACGATTTCGATGCCGGCTTCGAGGAGGTCGACTTTGATCGTGGTGCCGTCGGCTTGCTTTTCGATGGTCTCCAGGACCAGGTCGGCTTTGCCGCCGCCGAAGAGTTTGCGAAACAGATCCTGGAAGTTCGCGCGCACTTGTTTGTAGGTGTCTTCGAACATTTTGCGCGATATTCCGTTGATATGATCGATGATCTCGCGCAGCTTGGCAGCGGCGTTGGTGAGATCGTTGAATTGGCGATCCAGGAATTGTTCGCGGGCCTGGACCTCTTCGAGTTCGTCGATGGCGGCGAGATTGACCGGGCCGATGGCGGTCAGTTCTTTTTCGGTTTCGCTGAGTTCGCGGCGCAGAGCGGGCCAATCGAGGTCTTCGGGGCGCACGTAGTTGGTGTGCGCTTCGGCGAGGTCGAGTTGGTATTCCTCGGCGATGCGCGTGGTGAGTCCCTCTAAACGCACGCGGGCTTCACCCTGTTTGAGTTCAACCTGGGCCTTATCGGCATCGCATTCGCGCAGGCGCGATTGTGCTTTGCGCAGGGCTTGGCGGTTGCCCTCGGTGGCGTCGCGTAATTGATCGCGTTCGCCCAAGGTGGCGCGCAGTTTTTCGGCGAGTTGGATGAATAATTCGCAGGCTTCGGCGTACGCTTGGCTGTTTTCGGTCAGGGCTTGTTGCAGTTCGGTGCGCTTGGTATCCAAGCTGCTCAGGCGGCGCTGGCGTTCTTCCAGGGCGTCTTCCTGTTCCTGGATTTGGCGTACCAAGTGACCCAGCTGATTGCGCAGGGCATCTTGGCGTTCTTGGCTGGTGGCCAGATCGACGCGCAGGTTATTGACGTCGTCCTGGATACGGTTGCGGCGCTCGCCGGTCGCATGCAGACGGGACGACACCTGTTCGATTTCACTGGTCAGCTTGGTATGGACCGCAGTGAACCATTCTTCCTGGCCATGCAGCTCTTTGGCTTCGGCTTCGATCTTGGCGATCTCGCCGCCGATCTCTTCAAGCTCAATGCCGAAACTGGAGACGGATTCTTCGAGATGGGAGCGATCGCGCTCGCACTTCGACCATTCGCCTTTGGCTTCGCCGACGGCGCGATCGATCTGTTGGATTTTCTTGCGGGTTTCTTCGACGGTCAGGGCGGTTTCGAAAGCCATTTTCTTGGCTGCGTCGCGGGCAACGCCCGCGGTCTGCTTGCGCTGGGCCAAATCGGCCACCTGTTCGATCAGGGCCTTGATCTCGTTTTTACGACTGACCACGCCGCCGCCTTCGGCGCCGTGGCTGCGGCCGCCGGTCATGGCACCACCGGGATTGATCACGTCGCCTTCGACGGTGATCAGGCGGCAGCGCGGCCGGTGCGCGCGGCGCAGGGCGATGGCGTCATCCAAGGTTTCGACGATGACGACATTGCCGAGCAGGAATTCAAAAATGTCACGATAGCGATCATCGTAATCGATAAGGCGTGAGGCCACCCCGATCACGCCGGGTTCGCGCAGCAGGCGTTGATCAACGCGTTCATCGCCGCGCACGTCATCAAGCGGCAGAAAGGTTGCGCGTCCGCGTTTTTCACGCTTGAGAAAATCAATGGCGTGTTTGGCCGCGGCCTGGGTTTCGGTGACTAAATGCTGAGCCTGGCCGCCGAGGGCGACTTCGATGGCGACGACGTAGGGATCCTTGACCCGGCACAGATCGGCGACCATGCCGATGACGCCGGGGAAACGTTCTTTGGCGGCGACAATATCTTTGACCCCGCGGAACACGCCTTCGGAGCGACGCTCTTGCTCTTGCAGCAGGCGCAGACTGGTGTCGGCGCGCGCGTCCTGGTGGCGAATTTCATTTAATTCGCTGTCGAGGCGGTTGGCGTCATTGAGCGCCTCTTCCCGGGCGCGGATCTGGGTGTCGAGCAGGGTGTGGTTGTCGACCGCTGCGTGCATCAGCCCGTCAAGTTTGGCCTGGGCTGCCTGTTCGGCGATGCGCGCACCGTCGACGGCGCCGGTTTGGCCGCCGCTGCGGTCTTCCAGACGTTTGCGGCGTTCTTCGGTCGCTTGGCGCGAATGTTCCAGACGGTTGCGTTCGGCGCCAATGCGCGAGAGATCGCGCAGGCATTCGACCTGCTTGGATTTCAGCTGTTCGACCTGATCGATGAGCTGATCGGCCTCCAACAGCACCGCGTCCAATTCCGCGCGCTTGGTCCGGTACGACGCGGACAGCGGACTCTCTTCGACGTCTTCGTTGGAGGTGCCTTCGGCGCTGGCGATCAGCCCTTCGGTGCGGTCGTGTTCGCCGCGCAATGCTTCGAGTTTGGCGCCAATGGTGGTCAGGGCCTGACGGTCATCTTTTTCGTGCTGGTCGATTTCGACCAAGCGATATTTGGCGTCTTTGGACCGCGCATCGGCGACATCACGGCGCGACTGCACATCGCCGCGTTGGGTTTCCAATTCGCGGCCCAGGGCTTCCAATTCGACGATGCGCACATCGTGATCGGCCAGCGCGGCTTCGAGCTTGGCCACGGTGGCCGACAGTTCTGCCCCGGTATTGACCAATGCTTCCAAGCGCGTGCTGGCGCCCGTAATATCGCCATGCAGACGGCCAAATTCTTCCAAAGCAAACGCCATGCGCAGGTCGCGCAGGCGGGTCGATAATTCGCGGTAGAGCAGGGCGGCTTCGGCCTGTTTGGAGACCGTGCGCACGCGGCGGCGGACCTCGGTGAGGACTTCACCGATACGTTGCAGATCCAGTTCGACCCGCTCCAACTTGCGCAGGGCGACCTTGCGCCGCGCCTTGTAGCGCGAAATGCCAGCGGCCTCTTCGAGAATCGCGCGGCGATCCTTGGTATTGGCATCGACGATGAACCCGATGCGTCCTTGTTCGATCACCGCATAGGCGCTGGTGCCCATGCCGGTGTCCATGAACAATTCTTTGATGTCCTTCAGGCGGCAGGGTTTGCCATTCAGATAATACCCGCTGGTGCCATCGCGCATCAGACGACGGGTGATGGCGGCCTCTTCGCTGGCGAGGCCAAATGATTCGCCGATCTGATCCAGGACCAGGGTCACTTCCGAAAACGCCATCGGGCGCCTGGACGCACAACCATTGAAAATCACGTCGGTCATTTCCGACCCGCGCAAAGCCTTGGCCGACTGTTCGCCGATCACCCATTTGATCGCGTCGACCACGTTCGACTTGCCACAACCATTGGGCCCGATGATCGCGGTGATCCCATCTTCGAAATCGAAGGTCATCCGATCCGCAAATGACTTGAAGCCGTAGGTCTCGAGCCGCTTTAAACGCATCGTCGCACCGTATGGGGTTCTTTTTCTGGACAAGCCAACTCCCACGGCAGGTGTGATAGATGGGCTTGGGCATTAGTCCTGAATGGGGTTGGGTCCTAGGTCCTATGTCCTATGTCCTAGGTCCTAGGTCCTAGGTCCTAGGTCCTATGTCCTATGTCCTAGGTCCTAGGTCTCGAGGCCGTCTTTTTGTGTGAATCTGTGAGAAAATGGCGCCCTTCTATTACCATGTGACCAAAGATCCGAGCCGACCTAGGGATTAGGAGACGGAACATGTGACAGCTGTGCTGCGGTTCCAACCGCATCGGTATTCAGTCCTATGTCATATGTCCTAGGTCCCGAAGTCGAGTTTTTTTGCATGAATCTTTGCATAAATAACGGCTTTCTGTCACCAAGTCGGCTCGCATCCGAAACGCCTCGGGACCTAGGACCTCGGACGCTCAACTTCGATGGTCTAAATAGCAAGGCTAAAGAGCATTCACAGGTAGGATAGCGTCAGTTGGGGACGATGAAGGTCACTCCAGGCGGGTGCGGATGCGGGTGGCGATGTCGTCCAAGGCGCTGGCGACTGCTTCGGCTTCGGCGCGGCGGGCGAAATCCCAATCGCTTTCGCCAGACTGTTGTTTGGCATCGACGTCGCGATCGACAATGACCGAACAGGGAATGGTTCCCGTGCGGGTGTGCAGCACGACCGCCTCGACGGTGATCAGGGTGCGTAGATGATCTTTGCCAAAGACCTTGCTGCGATAATTGTTGGTCACGTAGGTTTGATAGATCAATACCGTTTCGCAGCGTAAACGGGCGGCGACTTCGCGGATGGCGGGAATGGTCAGGCGTTCGGGCAACAGCAGGCGCGGAATGCGGTCGACCGCGCCGATTTTCGCACTCGGGGCGAGTTTGGTTTCTAGCAGAGTGAGATGTGCGGCACCGAGGCCAGCATCGCGCGACATCCACGAACCAATGGGCAACACGCCCATGCGGCCCTCGTCTTTGAGAATAATTTCGGTATCCAGGATCTGGGTCACCGCCTCATTGCCGATCACTGCTGTGTCGGCAGGGAACAGTGAGCCGAGTGGGGTCGCCCACGCTGCTTCTGCTTGGGAGGCTGAATAACTATACGAGGTTGGTTCTGCGCGTTGCGCACCGCAGCCCACGAGACCGAAGAGGCTCAGTCCCACGATGCCGAGCAGTGCGCAAGAAAAACTGCTGTTCCAACGTGGCACAGGTGCTGGGAGCGAAATCATTTCAGTCCTTTCGCGGTGCCGATTAGGCCGACAAATTCGGCGCGCAGACCTTGCGCATCGCTGCCTAAGGCGCCGCCAGCCAGGCTGGCCGCTTGGGCCCAGGTGCCGGTGCCCACGTAGGGGGATTTTCGCAGGAGCATGCCGGTCAGGGCGACGCTGCTGGCGAAGCGGAAATCTTCGTCCATGGCGCTGGTCGTGCTGGGGACGGGGACTTCTTGTAAGGTCGAGACGTCGGCGTCGGGTTGCTTATAGCGCAGGCGCAGTTGCAGCAGGGTGCCCTGGCCGATGTTTAATTCTTCGTGGGCGTAATCGCTGGTGAAGGGATTGGGATCGCTGGCGGCGGCGGCGGGGACGTCGATGCCGGCGGGAACGATTTCGTACAGGGCGGTGACGGTGTGCCCGGCGCCGATATCGCCGGCGTCGATGCGATCATTATTGAAGTCTTCGCGGCGGAGCAGGCGGTTTTCATAGCCGATCAGGCGCCAGCCAGCGACTTCGGTCGGGTTAAAAAAGACCTGGATCTTGACGTCTTTAGCGATGATTACCGTCGCGCCCAGGGCCTCGTCGACCATGATTTTGCGCGCTTCTTTTTGGCCGTCGATGTAGCCGTAGACACCGTTGCCGTGATTGGTCAGGGTTTCCATGGTCTGATCTTGGAGATTGCCGCGACCGAAGCCGTAGCCGCTCAGAAAGACGCCCGAGGCGCGTTGCTGTTCAATCAGCTTGCGCAATTCCGAAGGGTCGCTGATGCCGACATTGAAATCACCATCGGTACACAAAATAACCCGGCTTTGGGCGCCATCGTGATGCCCAGCAATCGCGGCGGCGTAGGCCGCACGAATGCCACCTTCACCGTTGGTCGAGCCACCCGTCCCTAGGCCAGCAATCGCAGCGCGAATACGCGCATGCTGATCGCCAGGGGTGGGCGGCAAAGCGGTGCCGACGTTGCCCGCGTAGGTAACGATGCTCAGCGAATCGCGGGCATCGAGCTGATCGACCAAGAGATCCAGGGCATATTTCACCAGGCCGATGCGGTCTTCCCCGTTCATCGAGCCCGAGGTATCCACCAGATAGACCAGATTGAGCGGCGGCCGCGTCGTGCGATCCAACACCTTGCCTTTCAAGGCGACGCGAACCAACAGATGCTGCGCTTGCCACGGGCACGGCGCCACGGCGGTGGCAAAGGCGAACGGATGTTTGGCCTGTGCAGTCGGCGCCGCGTATGGATAGGGGAAATAATTGAGCATTTCTTCGATGCGCACCGCGGCTGCGGGCGGCAGGCGCTGTTGGCCCTGGATTATGCGGCGAATATTGCTGTAGCTGGCGGTATCGACATCGATGGCAAACGTCGACGCATCGCCGCCCGCTTCGTTGACGCGCACGAAGGGATTATCGTGAATGTCGGCGTAGCGTTCGCTGGTGGTAGGTTCTTCCGGCTGTTGAAGCCCACCGAGGGGTTCGGTACCAGCGCCACGGCCGAGATCGCGGTCGTGAAGATACTCCATCTTAAGGTGTAATAACTCCATTTGCCGCTGTTGTTCTTCGTTCCGCTGCCGTGTGGAGTTGGACCGGCTTTTGACCAGGGTTATGGAGGGCAGGCAGAGGCCGATGAGGATGACGATTACGGCCAGAACCACCAGGATTGTGGGGAGGTGCTTCTTCATGGCTGGATCTCCAGAGTGAGTAACGCGGTGATGCGCGCAGCATGGCTGGCCGCGAGGGGGCGCATGAGACCCTCGCGACGACGCAGAAAGCGGTCGATGAGCGGCCCGGTCAGCGCACCCCACAGGATGGCGGCGCCATCGTCGTCGAGGCCGCTCAGGCGCGCGATCACGCAGCGCACGGCCTCGGGATTGCCGCGATCGACTTCCCATGGCGTGAAGTCGTGCGGCGGAAAGACCAGCAGTGCCAGGGCGCGCGGGCGGTCATCGTAAAAGCCGTAGAGCAGATCCACGCTGGATTGGACGGCGGCGCGGGGGCTGGGGTTCCCGGCAGCCAGGGAGGCGAAGGCCGCCTGGAGGGGCTTCAGCGCTACTGCGTACAATTCGCGGCCGAGGTGCTCTTTGGTCGGGAAGTGCTTGAACATCGACGCCGGGCCGACCTCGGCGGCGGTGGCGATGTCGCGGGTGGACACGGCTTCGTACCCGCGCTTGGCGATCAGGTCGAAGGCGGCATGCAGGATGCGCTCACGAACAAAGGCCTTACGTCCCATGAATGAGAGCATGTGCTTTCTTAAGCGAAGTCAAGCGACTGCTTTCTTATCGCGCCTGGGCGGTTGCCGCGTGCTTTTTATCAGCCTGAGCGCCTTCACACGTCCTTGGCTTGCTTCCTGAGGGGGGCGACCCGATCCTCTGCGGCCATGGCCACGACTGCATTGCGTTTAGGGATCGACCTCGGTGGCACCAAAACCCTCGGGGTCCTGTTGGATGCAAAGGGCACGGTCGTCGCCGAGCACAAAGTCGAAACGCCAGCGTCGGTTGGGTACGCCGGCACCATCACGCATCTGGCGAAAGTGGCCGCAGAGGTCTGTGCCAAAGGCGGCCTGAATGCCGCTGATCGCAAGCGTCTGCCTGCCATCGGCTTAGGGCTGCCGGGGCCGGTGGACCCCGATCGGGGGGTGGTCCTGCGCGCGGTAAATCTGGGTTGGAAGGTCCCGCAGTTCATCGGCAAGGACTTGGCCCAGGCTTTTGGGCTGCGCGTGGTGCTGGGCAATGACGTCAATTTTGGCGCCCTGGGTGAAGTTATGCACGGCGCCGCCACAGGCGCAAAAACCGCCTGTGCGGCTTTTGTCGGCACCGGTTTCGGCGGCGCCCTGATCCGCGATGGCCACGTGGTCAACGGTAGTCATGGCATCGCGGGTGAGCTTGGGCATTTGCGGGCGCCGTGGGGCAATGCCCGTTGCGGCTGCGGCAATCGCGGCTGTTTAGAGACGGTTTGCAGCAAGCGCGGCATTGCCCGACAATTATTGAAAGCGCATATCGAAGGCGAGCACTGCGAGATTCCGCGTAAGAAATTGGTCCATCTGAAATCGTCGCAACTGAAGCAAGCCCTCAAGGAGGGCTGTCCGGCAACCAGACGGGCGGTGCGCACCGCGTCCGAAGCGCTGGGCTGGGGCTTAGCCGCCTTTGGCGCCGTCGCTGATCCGCAAGTGTACATCGTTGGCGGCGGGGTCATCGAAGCCCTGCACAAACGCATGCTGCCGGTGGTATTGGCGACCATGGCCAAGCAATGCGTGTTTTTCCAGGGCCGACAGGTCGACTTGCGCCGGGCGATGCTCGGCGATCACGCCGTCGCCGTCGGTGCTGCTGCAGCGACGGGACTGAAGGAGCACACCCGATGGTAAGTGGATTCACCAATCGTATCGCGCGCCGCCCAGACGGCGACGCGCCGATGACCGTGGCGGTCGTCGATTGCGGCACCAGCTCGGTGCGCGCGACCATCGCGGAATTGCGCGGGGGCGAGCGCCGTATTCTTGAGGATTTACATTATCCGATCGATCTGACCCCGGCATTTACCAGCGAAAAACTTAGCCGCGAAGCGATGGAAAACGTGGCTGACGCCTTTCAGGCCATGGCCACGGCGGCGCGCACCTATGGCGTCGAGGTCCTGCGCGCCGTGGCGACCTCGGCCCTGCGTGAAGCCGTCAACGCCGATGTGCTGATCGAATTGGTGCGTTCGCGGACCGGTGTCGATGTCGAAATTATTGATTCGGGTGAAGAGGCCCGACTCTACGTCGAAGCCCTGCTGGCGCTGCTTGCGGCGCAAGACATCAAGCTACCGGGCGTGACGTTGATGATGGACGTCGGTGGCGGCGGGACCTCGGTGTCGGTCATTCGCGATGGCCGCTTGATCTTTTCCGTGGATGAACATTTCGGCACCGTGCGCCTGCTCGGCCAGCTCGAATCGCTCGCCGATGACAGCGATTTCGGCATAACCGTGGATCGTTTTAGTCTAGGCGCCGCGAAAATGATGCTGTCGCGGCTGCCTGAGCGCAGCTTCGACCATCTGGTGGTGAATGGCGGCGATGTACGCAAATTGCTGCATCTCCTGGATCCGCACAGCCAAGATCAGGCGCTGGCGCAATTACCGGCAGCGCTGGTCGAATCCTGGTGCACCCAAAGTCTGCGTTTGACCCGCCGGGCGCGCGCCCAGGCCTGTGGCATGGATGAACATGAAGCCGCGTTATTACTGCCAGCCGCCTCGATAATTCGCCATCTTTGTCGTTTCACCGGCAGCATCCAAGCTTTGGTCCCGCATCTAACCTTGCGCGATGGCTTGCTTGCGGATTTCCGCTGCCCGCAGCCAGAAGATAAGCTTTTCGCCGAAGAGACTATGCGCGCTGAGGCGATGCAGTTCGTGCGTCGATTCGGCTGTGATCCGGACTATGCGGAAAGCACCGCCAGCTTGGCGGTGCAGATATTCGATCAGACCACCAATTTACATGGGCTTGGTGATCATCAGCGTAATCTTTTGGAGTTTGCGGCGCGGGTGCATGATATTGGTTCGTATCTCAATGTTCGTAATCGACATAAGCACAGTATGTATCTTATTGAATCGGTCGATATTGCGGTACTCAATGCGAGCGACCAGTCTCTGGTGGCTCAGGTCGCGCGCTATCACCGTCGCAGTCCGCCGCAGGCGCACCATTCCGGGTTTCAAAAGCTTTCGCGCCGTGATCGCGTAGTGGTGTCATATCTTGCGGCCATTCTGCGCATTGCCTATGGCCTTGATGTCGAGCGCACTCAACGCATTCGCCGCCTGCGCTGCGAAGTGATTGACGGAAAATTCCTTCTCCATGTCGATCGCCGGCAGATCGCTTTAGAACGCTGGTCGGTGGCCGGAAAATGCCAGATGTTCGAAGAAGTCTTCGGGCTCAAGGTCGTCGTGGTCCCGCGGGAGGAAGAATGATGTGTCACCTCCGGTATTCTTTTCAGCAAGTGAACCGGAATGCATTTTCTGTGGCCACGAATGCCACGGCCAAAGGGCGGAATGTATGAACGATCGCTACATCAATCGCGAAGTCAGTTGGCTGGCCTTTAACCGCCGCGTTCTGGAAGAGGCGCAGGATCAAGCAACGCCTTTGCTCGAACGAGCAAAATTCCTGGCCATCGTCAGCTCGAATCTCGATGAATTCGTCATGGTTCGCTACCCCGAACTGCGCGCGATCGTCGCTGGTACCGAAACGGTGCCCAACTACGTCGGCGATCCCCGCGCCGATCTGGCCGTGGTCCGCGCCCACATGCGCAGTCTCGTCGACGATCAAGGTCGCTGCTGGCGGGATGAGATCGTGCCTGCTCTCGCCGCGGTCGGCACCGTGCTGGTCGGCGCCACCCAGTGGAGCGAAATCGATCGCGAAGCGGTGCGGCGTTTGTATCTCGACAAATTGGAACCCGTGCTGACGCCCCTGGGCGTTGATCCGGCGCGGCCATTCCCGCTGTTGGCCAATCGCGGTTTGCATGTCGCCGTACGTTTAGCCGCGGAAAAAGGCGGCGCGATGCGACATGCCCTGGTGTCGGTGCCCCTCGGTTCGCGCTTCGTCGCCTTGCCCGGCGATCCCGGGCGCTGGTCACTGACTGACGAAATCGTCGAAGCGCATCTGGGCACATTATTCCCTGGTTTCCAGGTTCTGGGTTCGTGCCGATTCCGCCTGACTCGCGACGGCACTCTGGACATTGATGAGGAAGAGACCAGCGATCTGCTCAGCGAAATCGAACAGGAATTATCGAGTCGCGAACATGGCACTCCGGTGCGTCTGGAATTGGCCGACGGTGCCGACGTAGAGGTGGTGACGTGGCTGCGCGCGGCCTTGGCGATTCCCGATGAAGATGTCTTCGCCGTCGATGTGGTCCTTGATTTGACCCTGTTGTTCGGGCTGGGCGATCGGGTTCAGGGCGAAGCTCTGCGCGACGCGCCACTGACGGTCGTGCGCTATCCGTCCGAAGAGCAGTGGGAGGATCCCTTTGCACGCATTCGTGAGGGCGAATTCATTCTCCATCATCCGTACCAGAGTTTCGCGCCGGTAGTTGAACTGGCGCAGCGTGCGGCGGCGGATCCGGCGGTGTTGGCAATCAAACAGACCTTATATCGCGTGTCTGGTGACAGCCCGCTGGTCAAGGCGTTGATTGAGGCGGCGCGGGCTGGCAAACAGGTCACCGTGCTGATCGAATTGAAGGCCCGTTTTGATGAAGCGGCGAATATCCGCTGGGCGCGACGCCTCGAAGAAGCGGGCGCACACGTGGTGTACGGCTTGGTTGGCTATAAAGTGCACGCCAAGCTGCTGATGATCATTCGCCGCGAAAGCGACGGCATCCGCCGCTATCTGCATTTGGGCACCGGCAATTATAACGACAAAACTGCGCGCTTGTACACCGACCTCAGTTATTTTACCTGCAACGAAGCCGTCGGCCGCGATGTTGCCGCCTTGTTCAACATGCTCACCGGCTACAGCGAGCCGCCGCATTGGGAACGCTTGGCTGTCGCGCCGCTGACCCTACGCAGCAGTTTTGTGGCGTGGATCCGCCGCGAAGCGGATCTTGCCCGTGCCGGCAAAGGCGGACGAATCATCGCCAAATTCAACAGCCTGGTCGATTTCGCTATTGTCGATGAATTGTACGCAGCCAGTCAGGCCGGAGTCGAGATCGATCTGATCGTACGCGGCATGTGCATTCTGCGCGCGGGCGTCAAAGGGCTGTCCGAGACCATCCGCGTGCGTTCGTTGATCGGGCGGTTTTTGGAACACCACCGCATTTATTACTTTGCCAATCAAGAAACCGCGACCAGTCGTCCGGTAGTGGCGATGGCCTCGGCGGACTGGATGTCGCGGAACCTCGATCGTCGGGTCGAATGCTTGGTGCGAATCGAGGACGAGACCCTGCAAGAGCGGCTGCTCGGCCTGCTCGACATCGCCCTGGCCGACAACACCCAGGCCCGGGTTATGGGTCCAGACGGCGTCTATGTCCGTCTCCAGCCGCCCAAGCGTAAGGCAGCGGTGTCTACCGTGGTCGCCTGGACCGCCGAAGCGCAGGCGCATGCCCAGGCTAAGCCCTTAGCCCGCAAATCAGGCCCGCGGTTCCGCCCGGTGGTGCGCCCCAAGGTCTGATTTCTTAAGTCTGAATCTCGCCTACCCCGGCTGCAGCTCAGACGCGTCTGGGTCAGGGTTTCGTGTGGTGATGACATCGCGGGGGAACTTGCTACAAGTGAGGCCGGATCACCCGCATGCCCCCATCAGATTCTGCTCCCAGCCGCCAAGACCCTGCCCAAGAGCTGAGCCAGCTGCGCCGCAACATGGTCCAGCAGTTGGCCGCGTCGGGTAAACTGACCCGGGCCGTCTTTGATATCGACCGCGATTACTTCGGCGCCCGGTTTCAGACCAAGGCCCAGGAATCACCCGCGGGACCATTCCGGGATCTGGAAGTGGCGACCACGGTGGTCGAAACCCTGGGCGAGGAACTCCAGGGCGCAGCCGCTTTTGCCGACAGCCCAGTGCTGCGCGATCACATCGCGAATATGATCGCCGGTATCGAAGAACTGCGCGCGATGCTGATCCAGATGGAAGCGTCGAGCCTGGGATCGGTCGGCTTGCCCAGCGATAAAGTGTCGCTGAAGGCCCGCGTCTATCCCGAGACCAATCCACTTGCCTGCCTGGCCGAAGCCACCGGGTTCGTGCGCGAAAGTCACGCTTGGGTCCTTCGCACCGTCGAACGTATCAAGGGCTTGGGGTTGATGCTGGAAGAGGCCGAGCGCGCCCGCGCTGACGCGGAATCTTCGGTCCATCAGATCTCCAGCGATGAGATCACCGCGACGCTCAGTGCCGAAATCGAGGCCCGCGACAAGGAATTGCGCGATCTGCGCCAACGCGCGACGGATCTGCAGGATCAGGTCAATAGCCTCAGCCGTGCGGGCTCGCTTTCCGAAGGGGGTCTGCGCGAAGAAATTGACCGTCTGCGCGGCGAATTGGACGCCGCCGCCGATCAGGTCACCAGCGATCAAGCCGAAGTGCGCAGCTTGGTGGTCGAAATCGAACGCTTGGCCGCGGATTGTGAGCAGGAAGCCCGCCCCGACGCCCGCGATGAAGTCGATGATTTGGTTATCTGCTTGCAGGTGTTGCGCGATGCTATCCAAGATCGTGGTACGCCCATCGCCACCTTGACCACCGCCGCCGATGCGGTGCTGCGTGAATGGTTCGCGTGGATGCATCGCCGCGAAGAACTCAATCTCGAAGAATTGGCGCAGACCCGTGCCTTTGTCGCCAAACACGAAAAAGCCCCGGTGCTCGCCGATCAGGCCCAGCAGGCGAATGCCGCTCAGGCTACCGCTAACGCCGCGGCTCAGCGCCTGACGGGTGAACTCGAACAATTCAAAGCCAAGCACGCGACCGCCGAGACGGAACGCGCCGCGTTGGCGAAACAGGTGCAGACCCTGACCTCGCAACAGGCGGAAGCGGCGCAGAAAGCGACCGCCCAGGCCGCCACCGCTCAGGCCGAACAGCAACGCCTGGCCGAAGCCGCCAAAGCGGCGTTGGCGCGCAGCGTCGCTTTGGACGGCGAACTCGCTCAGGCCAAAGCTCAGATCGAACGTCTGACCAAGGCCGAAACCGACGCTCGCCAAGCAGCAGACAAAGCCGGCGCCAGCGCGGGCAGTACTGCTGCCGCCGCCCAGGCCCACCAGCAGGCCCAACTCGATAAACTGCGTGCGGAACTGGCCACGGCGACCACCGCCCTGACCACGGCTCAGCAGCAGAAACAAGCCGGCGAACAGCAGCTCGCTGCCGCGAATCATAAGGCCAGTGCCGCTCAGACCGAGGCTGATCGTTTGCGTGCGCAGGCGGCCCAGGCCAAGGTCGAACTCGATGCCGTGCAGAAACTGGTCGCCCAAAGCCAGACCGAATTGGCGACCACGAAAAAATCCATGGAGACCACCCAGGCAGAGGCACGATCAGCCCAGGAACAGGCGCAGCGCAAAACCACCGAGGCTACCAGCGAAGTTACTCGCCTGACCACCCAGGTCGGCGAGTTGCAACAGGCAGCGAAACAAGCGCGCACTGAAATAGAACGGCTCGGCAAGGAGCTCGCTAGCAGTGCGGGTCTCGGTGCGGATCAGGACCGCCTGCGCAAAGAACTCGATCAACAAAAGCAGCAGCGGGAACGCTTGGAGCAAGAGCTCCTGCAAGCGCGTCAGCAGCGCGACAAGGCGGTCACCGATTTGGGGGCTGCCCGTGATCATGCCGCCGCCGCTGCTGGGCGCATCGACGCTGCTGCGGAAGAGCATGTCAATCTCATTGAACAGCGGGATGGTTTGCAGCAGCAATTAGAGGCGATGCGCAGCAGTGCCCGCCAGGCCGGCGAACAGGCGGCCAAAGCCGCCGCCGCCCTGGATCAGGAATTGGCCCAGGTGCGCGGCAAGATCGCCGAACAGGAGCAGCTCAAGACCGCAGCAATAAAAGAGCGCGATGAAGCGCGCACGCGTCTGGACGAGATGCGCCGGTCAACCGAAAGCCTGTCGAGCCAGTCCGCGCAAAAGCAGGACAGTCTGTCCAAAGAATTACAGAGTCTGCGCGACGCCGAGTCCGCGGCCCGGGCCAAGGTTGCCAGCGCCGAAGGAAAAATCGCCCAGCAGGACAGCCGCATTCAATCGTTGGAGCGCGACCTGGCCCAAGCGAAATCGACTCTCAGCGCGCGCCAAGTCGATGTCGATCGCCTGGGTAAGGATATTGCTGCCTTGCAGCAGACCGTGCGTGAGCGCGAGGTCGCCGTCACCCGCGCCACTGACGAAGGTCGCGTTGCCAGCGCCAAGTTCGGCCGCGAGATAGAACAATTGCAAGGCAAGCTCGCGGGTTACGAGACCCGCGACAAGCAAGCCGCGCAGGAACGCGAAGCGAATCTGCGGCACCGCAGCGAATCCGACCGCGATCGGCAGCAGCTCGACGAAAAAATCCGTCTGGCCCAGGGCAAAGCCAAGGACCTGCAAGTCGAAATCGATAGCACCAAATTGGTAGCCACCGCCGCCGCCAGCGAGCGCGATAAACTGCGTCGTGAAGTCGAACGCCTGCAAGGTGACCAGAGCCAAGTTGCGAAGAAACTGGAAGAGCGTGACAGTCAACTCACCGCGCGCCTGACCGAAACCAGCCGGCAATTGGCGGAGCTGAAACAGGTTGCCGCCCGCCTAGAGAGTGAACGCGATCGCGCCCGCGCCGAACTCGAACGGCTTGAGGCCGCACGCAGGAGAACTGCCGAATCCAGAGCCCGCGAAGGCACCGCCGTCTGGGCCAAGCGCTTAGCCGACAGCGCCGCAGATCTGGAAGAAACCAAAGTTCGCGCCTCAGGACTTGAACGCAAACTCGGCGAGACCTCGTCGCGTGAAACGGAATTCAGCCAACGCCTAGCCAAAGCTGAAGAGACCGCCCGCACCGCCCAGGCCCGCGTTTCCGCTCTAGAACGTGGCAAAGCCGCCGGCACCGCCGGCACCGTCGCCGTCGGCGACGCCAGCACCCGCATCGCGGAGATGAAGGACGCCGTGCTTGCGGCCCGTGCGCTGGTCGTTCAGTCCAAAGCTTGGCAGGAACAAGCCGCCGCCAAAATCGCGGCACTCAGTGAGCAGGTCCGCAAACTGGGCGGGACCCCGAAAGTCTAATCGTCTCATTTTTCTGATCGTAGAGTTTATCGTTCTTCGTTCTTCGTTCTTCGTTCTTCGTTCTGGGCATCCAACGCGCGTCGTCCTGCGTCCTGCGTCCTGCGTCCTGCGTCGCGGCAGTCCGAAGTCCGAAGTCCGAGGTCCGAGGTCCGAGGTCGCGAAAATTACATTGCGACTGGGTTGGTGTAGCAGCTTGTGGATTCAGTGGCCGTCGTCCGGCGTCGCGGCAGTGCGAAGTTCGAGGTTCGAGGTTCGAGGTTGCGAAAATTATATTGCGACTGGGTTCGTGTAGCGGCTTGTGCATTCAGCGCCCGTCGTCCTAGGTCTTTTATGGGCCGCCCCTTCAGGGCTCGCACATTTGCTCGCACGTGTTCCTAGGGCGTTGCCCCAGGCTCATAGAGGACGGGCCGTTGGCCCTCTTTTCTGCTATCGAGGACGCAGGATCAGTGGTAACGCCGCTTCGGACCCCGGACTTCGAACCTCGGACTGTCGCGACGCAGGACGCAGGACGCCGGACGCCGGACGACGAACGTTGGATGCGCAAGCCACCCGGAAAAACCAGTAGCAATGCAATTTTCGCGACCCCGGACCTCGGACCTCGGACCTCGGACTGTCGCGACGCCGGACGCCGGACGCCGAACGTTGGATGCGCAAGCCACCCGGAAAACCCAGTAGCAATGCAATTTTCGCGACCTCGGACCTCGGACTTAGGACTTCGGACCTCGGACTTCGAACTGCCGCGACGCAGGACGCAGGACGCAGGACGAAAATGACTAGTTTTTTTATTGCAGATGAAGCAAAGTCATGGACTAGAACACACCCGTTGTAAAGCAGAGCCATAGCGTTCGCGCCGTTTATTGCCGAATTGAGGTACGTGGCTGAGGTCGTCGCCGCTGTGTTGCTTGAGATATTCCAGGGCTTTGGCCGGCAAGACGACTTGCAGCGGGACGCCGCGTTTTTCGGCCTCGGCGCGGCGCCAATCCTTGAGGCGGATTTCGCGGAGGCGTTCGGCTTCGGTGACATCGCGGCGACCCGGGCGCTCAGGAATAGCCGGGGGATCCTCGCGTACGGCTTTCATTAATTCGACCAGGGAATCGGCGTGCGCTTGTAGGACCCACGATTTCAGGCCCAATTTCTTGAAGCCGCCATAATTGGTCGGCGCATTGCGCGCGATGGCGAGCAGGGCGTCGTTGGCGATCAAGCGACCCGGGGGCAGGTTGGCTTCGTGGGCACGTTCGTCCCGCCAAGCCCATAAACCGGCCAGGGTCGGCAGGGCGCGATCATTGAGATCACGAATGCCTTTCAGGCGCCAGAATCCGCTGGCATCAAAACCGCCGCTCCAGGTGGAATTTTCGACGGTGGCATTGGCGATGGCGACTTCCTCTTCCAGGTCAGCGGCCTGGATCGCTTCCTGCAGATGCTGCACCGCGTCGGGTAGATAGCGCACATCATCGACGGCGTAGGCCAAGGCCGACGGATCTAAAGGCCGGGTCGCCCAATCGTACTGGCTGTGGCCTTTGGGCAGGACGACATTGCAGATGCGTTCGATGATGGCGCCGTAGCCGGTTTTTTCCCAGCCGAGAAAACTGGCGGCCTGCTGCGAATCGAATATGCCACGCGGGGCGATAGCGAAATCGCGTTTCAGGCAGCCCACGTCGTATTCGCCGCCATGCACCCACAACGGCTTCTGCGGATTCTCCAGCAGCGGCTTCAGCCCAGCCAGGGTCGCGGGCTCTGCCGGCAGAGCCAAGGTATCAAGGACGAACAGGCGCCCACCCGCATTGATCTGAATCAGGCAGACCTGCTCGCGGTAGACGTACATCGAATTGGCTTCGAGATCCAACACCACCCACGGTGCCCGCGTACAGGTGTCGACCAGCTCGGTGACGGCGGCGGTAGAATCGATCCAGGTGAAGTCCATGCGGGGTCCGGGGTTTTCCGGTCCGGGGGGACGCGGAGAGTCCGGAAGTCCGGAAGTCCGGAAGTCCGGAAGTCCAGCGGCACGGACGTGGTGAGAAAAGGCGGCGGTGTCGTTGTTCACGACGGAAAGGGCAGCGTGCGTCTGGTGTCCTTCCTGTCCATCATGACCCCACCGAATGATCTAAGTATTTCGTGAAACAAGACTTCCGGACCTCCGGACTCCCGGACTGGGGTCTTCCGGTCCGGAAGTCCAGCGGCACGGACACGGTGAGAAGATTCGGCGGTGTCGGTGTTCGCGACGGCAGGGCAGCGGGGGTCCGGCGCCCTCCCTATCCATAACGACCGCAATGACCGCTCTAAGGATTTGATGCCACAGGACTTCCGGACTTCCGGACTTCCAAACTTCCGGACTGGGGCCTTCCGGACCGGACGTGGTGAGAAAAGGCGCCGCTGTCGTCGTTCACGACGGCGGGCAGCGGCCGTCCGTCGCCCTCCCCGTCCATCACGACCACAGTGAATGATATAAGTATCTGATAAAACAAGACTTATGGACCTCCGGACCTCCGGACCCCCGGACCATGGCAATTCGGCACGCCCCATGCGTATCCCAACCATGCTCAACGACACCCATGCGCTGCGCCTCGGTCGCCTGATGGACGTGGCAACCCTGAAAGCCCAGGTCATCGCCGGCAACCTGGCGAACCAGAACACTCCGGGGTATCGCTCGCGGGCAGTGGATTTTGAAGCGGCGTTTCAAGACGCGATCAATCAGGGCGGCGATCCCCTTGAGGTCGAAGCCAAAATCTATGAGCCCCGCGACACTGCGGTCGACGTGGACGGCAACGATGTCTCGGTCGAAGGCGAAGTCCTCGCCGGTGCCCAAAACGCCTTCATGTACCAGACCTACGTCAGCATCCTGCAAGGCCGCAACCGGCTGTATAACACCGCGTTGACCTCGGCGCCCTGATCGGCGTCGCGAAAGCGAGTATTCTCATGACCGATCGACTTTTTGGGGGGCTAGAGATCTCGGCTTCGGCGATGGGCGCCGAACGTGTGCGGATGACCGTGGCCTCGGAAAATCTGGCCCATGCCGGGGACACCAATGCACCCGGAAAAGGCCTGCCTTACGCCCGGCAGCGGGTCCTGTTCACCACCGTGCTCGACCAGCGGGGCCGCGCGAACGGCGAAGTCGATGCCGAGGTGGTTGACAGTCCGCGCTATATCCAGCACTACGAACCAGACCATCCGCATGCGGATCCCATTACCGGAATGGTCACCACTCCCGACATCGATCCGATCCTGGAATTGACCGACCTAATGGTGGCTTCGCGTGCCTATGACGCCAATGCCAACGCTGCCCGCGGCCTGATGCGCATGCATGAGTCGGCCCTGCGCATTGGTGAACTCAGCTAAGGGTGTTCTTTCCCAACCGTTCTCTGCAACGTCTGGCACGACCTGTGCGTTCAGTGGGAAGAATACCCCATTCCGCAGTCGCCGACCGCACCCCACCCGCAGGACGCGCGGTGGCGAAAACCCCACCAGGACGGTAGACTCATCCCATGGCCACTCCCCTTGATCCCATCCGGCTGCTCGGGCCCGGGTCCGCCGTTCCGGTGGCACCCAAGCCGACCACCGTCGGCGGCACGGACAGCAATGGCCGCAGCTTCGATCAGGTCCTCGGTGACTTCGTACAACAAGTCGACGCCACCCAGACCCGCTACGACGAAGCCATCGCCGCCGTCGAACGTGGCGACACCGACAATCTCCATCGCGTGATGATCGCCCAATCGCAAGCGCAACTGTCGATGAAAATGGCCGCCGAAGTCCGCAATAAGTTGGTTGAGGCGTATAAAGAGGTTATGCGGACGCAGTTTTAATTTTCTGAGGGGGCGTTGTCGAGATGGTTTGGCTTCGACCACATGTGGTGTCCTAGGTCCGGAGTCCGAGGTCCTAGGTCTTGTGGCCGAGGTTTCTCCGTTTGAATTGATTGGGTTCGCATGCGTGGGCGCCTGCGCATGGGGTTCCTGTCGTTATCCGAATCATCTCTCCCAGTTTTTGCGAGGACCTCGGACCTAGGACTTCGGAACTTCTACTCAAAGTGGTGTCCTAGGTCCGAAGTCCGAGGTCCTAGATCTTAGGGGCAAGATGATAGCCGAGAATGACGCATCTTTTCATTCAAAGATGCCACGGCACGTGGACGAATTTTAAACACGCGCTGATCTCGCCCAGCTTTTCGAGGACCTCGGACCTCGGACCTCGGACATAGGACATAGGACATAGGACATAGGACATAGGACATAGGACATAGGACATAGGACATAGGACATAGGACATAGGACATAGGACATAGGACATAGGACATAGGACCTCGGACATTTTAACAAAAAGTAGACGTTCCAAGATGAACCTAACCAACGTAAAATAGAGTTGGCACACCCAATGCTTTCAGGTGTATATTCACCCACTGCTGACGTCGGGATGAGGCAAACATGAACAAGCTGCTACAACAGCTCTCGGTGCTCTGGGGGCGGCTCCTGCTGGCCCAGAAGGTCACCATCATCTTTGCGGTGGGGGGGCTTCTGGCGGTGTTGGGGGTGATTATCTATGGGTCCGCCCAGACTGATTACCGGCTGCTTGCCCGCGATCTGACCCGCAGCCAAGTGGCTGAAATCGCCAGCTTCCTCGACAGCAATCGGGTGGTCTTTCAGGTCGCCGATGGGGAATCCGCCATCCTGGTTCCGGCCAAAGATCTGTATCGCTTGCGCAATGATCTCGCCCAGCGCTCCCTGTTGGGCGATGGGGTAAAGGGTTTCGAACTGCTCGACGGCAGCAGCATGTGGGACAGTTCGTTCCGCGAGCAGAAGAATTACGACCGTGCTGTGTCCGGCGAACTCGAACGCAGCTTCCGTGAAATGCCCGGCGTCAAATCCGCGCGAGTGCTGATCGATCGGCCGGCGCCGAGTCCGTTCATGGGCAACGACGACGCACGTCCACGGGCCTCGATCAAAGTCGATCTGCAACCGGGCAGCCGTCTGACCGACCGCCAGATCGCGGGCATTATTCATCTCACCAGCGGCGCCGTCGCGGGATTGCCGCCAGAAAATGTCCAGGTCATGGACGGCGGTGGCCTGCTGACGCCCAGGCAAGACGAGCAAGGCGTGGGCATGGCGAGCACGGTTTTGGAAGCCGAAGCCGGACGCGAGGCCTACCTTACCCGCAAAGCGCAGGAAATTCTCGATGCCACCCTGGGTCGAGGTCGCAGCCAGGTGAAAGTATCGGTGAAGATGGACTTCACCCGGCGTACCGAGGCCAGCACCAACCCGGACAAGTCCGTCGTGCTCAAAGAACAGACCTCGACCCTGGATGAAACCACCCCGGTATTCGGCCAAGCCGGCGTTGCGGGCACTGCTAGCAATGTCGAAGCCGCCGATTCCGGTACGGTGACTCAATCATCGGCGAATGCCCGTAAAACCAACGAGGAAGCACGCAACGAATATGTTGTCGGCAACCGCACCATCACCCAAGAGGACGAAGTCGGCCGCATCCGCGCGATGAGCGTCTCGATCCTGGTCGATCAACGCAGCAAAGAGGTCGAAAAACGTGATGCCGCGGGCAAGCCGACTGGCGAAATGGAAACCGAGTGGCAGCCCGTTCCCGCCGCGGAATTGGAACAGTACAAGGATCTGGTGCTGAATTCGATCGGCTATCACGCTACCCGCGGCAGCCAGACTCCCGAGGCTGCGCCGCAATTAGATGAGCGCTTCAAGGCGACCATTCAGTCCATCCGCATGTGGCGGGAAAACGAACCGGCCGCGGCGGCTGTCGCCAGTGCCCTCGATCCCGAAAAGATTCGGACTTGGATCGGTTATGGCGCGGCGGCGATCGCTGCCCTGGTTTTCCTGCTTCTGGCCCGGGGCCAATTAAAGCGCAGCCAAGCGGCGTGGGCCGCAGCTGAAGAGCGCACCCGACTCGCCGCTGAACGCGCGGCGCAGGCCACCCCGGTGCCAGAAGAAGCGCGTGACCGTAGAGACACCTTGAAAGAGGACCTCGCCCGCCGCATCCAGGAAGATCCCGCCTTGGCCGCGTCAATTCTCCGGAAATGGATCCATGGCGAAGCCTGATCCCAAACGTGACGCCCCCGAAAACGGGGTCCGCCAGGTCGCGGCATTATTGTTGGCCCTGGACGGCGAAGCCGCGTCGCTGCTGCTGCGCCAATTGGGTGATAGCGAAGTGCAGATTCTGACCGCCGAAATGGCGCGGCTCGGGCAATTATCGGGCGGAGAATTGGATGGGGCTCTGTCGGCGTTTGGCGCCGCGATTCAGATGGATTCCGTCGACGCCTCGCTCGCGACCCGGCGCCTGGTCGAAAAGGCTTTTGGCCGCGATCGCGGGCGCGACTTGATTGATCGTGCCGGGCGCGGCGTCGTTGGGGGCAAGCCTTTTGGTTTTCTGCACGGATTCCCAGCCAAAGAACTCAGTAAATTATTGACCACCGAGCATCCCCAGGTGCAGGCCCTGGTCCTGGCTCACGTCGAAGCGCCGGTGGCGGCGGAAATCCTTGGTATGATGCCGGATGAATTGCGCTTCGATCTGGTCAAGCGCATTGCCTCCAGCGAGGGCCTGCCGGCCGAATCCATGCGGCGCATCGAAAGCGCACTGGAACGGCGGGTACGAGCCTGTCCGCCGCCAGCTTCGCCGGACGATGTCAAACAGCGTTTCAAGGCCGTGGCGCAAATGCTGACCGCAGGCAAGCCTGAAGTCAGCAAACCGATTATCGAAAAAATGGCGGCGGAAATTCCCGACGAGGCCAACGAGATCCAATCCTTGATGTTCGTTATCGACGACATTCTGCGCATTGGCGACAAGGACATGCAAAAGGTCCTGTCCGATGTCGACAAGGGCGATCTGGTCCTGGCGCTCAAGGCGATCCCGCAAGAAATCGCTGATAAGATCCTCAATAATCTTTCTTCGCGTGCGCGCGACAACATCAAGGAAGAGATCGAACTGCTGGGACCCAAGCCTTTGGCTGAAGTCGAAGAGGCGCAAAAGCGCCTGCTGCAAGCGGTGCGGGCGATGGAAGAACGCGGTGACATCAAGGTCAATCGCGGCGGTACCGGGGAGACCCTGGTATGACTGTGTATCGATCCCGATCGTTGGCGCCGCTGCCGGTCGCCGATGGTGCTGCGGCAACGAAATCGCAGGGCGACTTACAACGGCTTCTCGCGCAGGCTCGCGAAGAAGGCCGCCTGGCCGGTCTGCGTGAAGCTGCGGCGCAGGTCGTTGAAGCGAAAAAGATTCGCGGCGAAGTCGAGACCGAACTGGCCAAGCGCGAGCGCGACCTGCGCGACCGCTTGACCCCCGTGTTTACCGCGTTGTCCGCCTCGCTCGATGAAGTCGAAAACTTAGAAGCGCAGCTCATCCAGGCCAGCGAAGCTGATATGGTGCGTCTCGCCATCGCCATTGCCGAGCGCGTGGTCATGCACGCGGTCGAACATGATCCGTTGTGGATGAAGGACTTGCTCGTCGAGGCCCGTCGCCGTCTGCCCGATCGCCGCCGAGTGGTGATCCGTCTCCATCCACAGGACGCCGCACCAGCTCGGACGCACCTCTCTCAGATGCAGGGGGACGATGCAGGCGGACAATTGGAGATCGTCGATGATCCCAGCCTGCCGCGCGGCGGCTGCGTCTTACAGAGTGAAGGCACCACCATCGACGCGGGAGTCGCCGGGGCGGTATCGCGCCTGGGCGAACGTTTATTGCAGGCCGCGCCAACGCCAGACGGTTTCGTTGCCGTCGGCGTGCCCAAGGAGGACGTGGTCAAGGAAATACCGATAGCAGCACCCACGGTCACTCCGGATCACGAGGGCGAGCCATGAGCGTCACCCTGCAACGCTATCACGATTTGCTCGATCGCTTGGAGCCCTTTCAGGCTTCTGGGGTCGTGTTGCGCGTGGTCGGACTGAGCGTGGTCGCTTCCGGCCCGGCGGTGCCAGTTGGCGAATGCTGTCATCTCGGCCATGGTTCTAATCGACGTTTGGCAGTGGTGGTCGGTTTTCGCGAAGGCGAAGTTATTCTTCAGCCGATCGGCCATACCGATGGTATTCGCCCCGGCGATCGCGTCGTCGCCCTGGGGCGCCCCCTGGAAATTCCGGTCGGTCCCGGCCTGATCGGTCGCGTAATCGATGGCGTCGGTAATCCGATTGATGATCGCGGACCGATCAGCGGCAATGCGCGGCGCTCCATCCATGGTGAGCCGCCGGCGCCGCTCGGTCGCCGGCCGATTCGGTCTATTTTGGAGACTGGCGTGCGTTCGATCGACACCTTGTTCACCATCGGCAAAGGGCAGCGCTTAGGGATATTCGCCGGTTCTGGGGTCGGGAAATCAACGCTGCTTGCGGAAATAGCCCGCCATGCCCAGGCTGATGTCAATGTCATAGCACTGGTCGGTGAACGTGGGCGGGAGGTCGGTGAATTCGTCGATAAAGTGTTGGGGCCGGAAGGGCTCGCGCGCAGCGTGGTCGTGGTCGCGACCAGTGATCGTCCGGCGGTTGAACGCGTTTCGGCCGCCAATGCCGCGCACGCTATCGCTGAACATTTCCGTGACGCCGGGCTTGATGTCGCCTTGATCATGGATTCGGTGACTCGTTTTTGTCAGGCGCAACGTGAAATCGGCCTCGCCGCTGGCGAGCCGCCGGTCACCCGCGGATATCCACCCAGCGCATTTGCCTCATTGCCACGCCTGCTCGAACGCGCGGGCACGGGGCGGGTCGGCTCGATCACGGGTTTGTACACCGTTCTCGTCGACGGCGACGATGAAAATGATCCGGTTGCTGACAATGCCCGCGCGATTCTTGATGGCCATCTGTTCCTGAGTCGACGTCTCGCCGGGCAAGCCATTTACCCGGCCATCGATCCGACCATGTCGGTATCCCGCCTGGCCATTGATCTGCAAACGCCGGAAGAGAATCGCCAAGCCGCGATGGCGCGCGAACTGTGGGGCGAATTTCAGCGCGTGCGTGATTTGGTCGAAGTCGGCGCCTATCGCAGCGGCACCGATCCGCGGATCGACCGCGCCATCGCCTTGCAGCCGCGCCTGGTCGAATTCATCCGTCAGGACATGGGCCACGTCGTCCCCCGCGCTGAGGCCCTGGCCACGCTGACCAGCATCCTTGCTGAACCGGTGCGGAAATGAAAAAGCCGCGCTTCGCCCTGTTACTGGACCTGGCCAAGGCCACCGAAGATCGCGTCCGGCGCTCGGTAGGGGAGCTGGTCCGCCAAGTCGCTGAGGTGCTCAGCGGCATCGCGGCGCTGGAAGAAAACCGTCGCCAAGCCGGCGATGGGGGCATTGCGTGGCGCGAAAACTGGTCGGCATGGTGGTTGCGAGTAGATCAGGAGATCGTTGCCCAACGGCAACGGCTGGCTCGGATTGAGGCGGATCTCGACACCGCTCGTTCAAAGCTCGCCGAAGCCCATCGCCAGGTGCGGACCTGGGAGCGCCTGCGCGAGCGGGATGCGGCCACCATCGCCCAGGCGACCGAACGGTCCCTGGCCCGTGAACTCGATGATCTTGGCCTGCGTGGCCGGGGAGCTGGGATCTGATGCAGGCCTTCATCCGTACCCTGGCTTTCGGCCTGGCCATTCTTTTTCTTTTGCTGGTCTCCGGCGGAGTCACCGCTTTGCTGGTGCTGAAATCACGTGGCTCCTTTGAGCCTGCCAAAATGCGGGCACTGGTGCTCAACGATGAAGAACAGGCTTGGCTCGCCGACTTCCATCAGCGTGGCGAAGAACCCCCGCAAGCGGCGCCCCGCGAAGCCAGCGAAGAAGCCCTACTCCGTCGTATTGCCGAACTCGGCGCAGCCGACGAGGCCCAGCGGCTAGTCGCCGCCCTGCGTCGCCAGAAACAATCCCTGGACGAACGCCAGACTTGGATCGACCGCCAAGAGGCCGAATTACAATTGGCGCGCGCAGACATCGAACGACTGCGCGGTCAACTGGATGATCGGCTTGCTGCCGTGCAGCGCGAAACCGAGATTCAGAAAAGTCAGCATGCCGCCTGGGCCATGGCCGCCGCCACCGAAGCCAAGCGCATGGACGTGCTGCGTGGCATCGAATTGGAACGGGCCAAGGATCTGGCCAAGCGCTTCGAATTGCAAAAGGACGATGCATGGCCCGGTCTGCGGGTAAAACAGCCCAAAGAAATCGCCCGTTACTTGGCGCTGATGGATGCTAAACGTGCTTCACGCCTGCTGACCCTGGCCAGTCAGGACCGCGAATATCCGGATCTGATTCAGGCTATACATCGCGCCTGGCTCGGCCTGGATCTGGAAGGACTGAGCGGAGACCAAGCAACTCGACTTGCCACCCTGTATTCCTTCATGGCCCCGACTGAGGTCGCTGCTGGCCTGCGTGGGTCCAACGCAGAGGAAGCGGCCCTGGTCATCAGCGCCATCGCCGATCCCCGCAAGGAAGCCGCGATCCTGCTCGCCATCCGCGCCGAAGATCCTGCGCGCGAAGCCGAGATCCAGACTCACCTCAAAAAGCCCGGAGAGGTGCGCTGATGTTCTGGCACCTCACTTTCTCACAGCGTAGACCAGCCCCGCGCAGCAGTCACGGAAAGCACGTCTGACATGGATCTCGCGACCGTCATCGGCCTGTTTACGGGATTTTTCCTGTTAGCGTACTCCATCGGCTTCGGCAGCCTCGGCTATTTCGTCGACGTGCCGTCGATCATCATGGTGTTCGGGGGCACGGCGTGTTCGATTCTGATCAATTATCCGATGAGCGTCGTGGTTAAGACCGTTGGCTACATCAAAAAAGCCTTTACCGAAAAGAATGCGGACCTGCAAGCGGTCATCGAGCAGATGGTCAGTTTCGCCCAGACCGCACGGCGTGATGGTCTGCTGGCCCTGGAAGGCAAGCTTCAGGAACTCAAAGATCCCTTTATGCTGCGTGGCATCCAAATGGTCATCGACGGCGTGTCTCCGGACAATGTGCGCTCGATCCTGACCATTGATCTCGAACAGATGGCAGCCCGCCATTCCCAGGGCAAGGGTGTGGTCGATGCGTTAGGCGCGGCGGCACCGTCCTTTGGGATGATCGGGACCCTGGTCGGTCTGGTCTTGATGTTGCAGAATCTCAGCGATCCCAGCGCACTGGGCCCGGGCATGGCCGTGGCCTTGATCACCACATTCTATGGCGCGGTCCTTGCCAACTTGGCCTTCATTCCGGTTGCCGGAAAATTGGCGGCCAAGAACAGCAGCGAAATCCTTGCCCGGCAATTGATGATCGAAGGGATGATCGCCATCCAGGGTGGCGAGAATCCCAATGTGATCCGCGAACGCCTGTTTAGTTTCCTCTCGCCGACGATGCGGCCGGAGAAATCGTAATGGCACTGCCTAAAGACGAAAAGCCCAAGACGCCGGAATGGATCACGACCTTTGCGGACATGATCTCATTGCTCCTGACGTTCTTTATTCTGCTGCTAACCTTCGCGACGCCGTCGATGGAAAAACTGTGGGAATTGCAAGGTTCTATTGATGGTGCGTTTGGTTGGCTGAAAAGAACCTCGGGCGAAAACGATGTTCCGCCGATGCCGTTAATCCAAGGTCGCGATTTGCGCAATCCCCAGGCGCCGCAGCGGGCCAACCGGTTTCGTATCCTCAAGGATCGCGAACCCGAGCAAGAATTGAAGAAAATGATCGATCAGAGTGGGGTTGCGGTCGATTTGGAGCGCATTGGCAATGGCTGGCGTATCCGCCTGGGTGATCTGGCGACTTATGAAAAAGACGCCATCGAATTGCCCCTGCGCAGTTACGATCCACTGGTGCGGATCGGTAAGGAAGTTATCGAAATGCCGTTCACCATCGCCCTGATCGGCTATGCCGGACAGGCCGAGGTGGCCGAAAATGCCGATCACGCTTACGAACTCGCTCTGCAGCGGGCGCAACGAGCGGCAGAGCGGTTGGCCTCTGATCACCGTACCCTGATTCCCAGCAAGCGTTTGATTATTGCCGGCTATCCGCCTGACGATCCCACGCACACACTGGGGCATTTGGATCTGCTGTTGATCGAAGACGAATCCCGTCCGTGGAATCCCTGAAGGTGGCTTGTGCTATGAGAACGCCATGAAAATGCCCGAAGAATCCAAGCGCGAAGTGCCCGGCTGGGTCGTCACCATGAGCGACATGATGACCCTGCTGCTGACCTTTTTCGTGCTTTTGGTGGCCATGGCCGATACCCGCACCGGTGCACTTGCTGGCGTCGGCCAGGGTGCTTTCGTCAAACGCGTTATCCAAGATGGCAAACCGTCGATCATGCCCGGTTCGGATCACCGCAACCCGGGTCGCTATGAAAGCGACCGCTGGTGGGTGCCGAGCCAGAAAGGCGATCCGGATCAATTGGAGCGTGTCTATGAAAAATTACTCAGCGAAATCCAGCCCCGCTTCCAGCCCAATGAATTGTCGATCGCCTATGAGCGCAACGGACTCAGCATTACTTTGGGTTCGCGGATCGATTTTGAAGATGGCCACGCGCGCCTCTCCCCCCCAGTGAAACTACTCTTGCGCCAGATCGCGGATCAGTTGCGCATACACCCTGAATTGACCCTGCGTATCCAAGGCTACACGCCCCAAGGGGAGGCCTGGAATACCGATCTGTTTGATAGCGCCCAGCAAGGTGCCCTGGTCTTCGCCTGGCTCAACCGTCTTGGCGTGGACGCGCAACGGATGAGCCTGTGGGGCTGGGGATCGTCCCGACCGCTGGTGCGTACCGATCCAACGTCGAGCGCAAATCGCGCTATTGTTCTTGAACTCATCCCGGAAGTGGTCGCGGTTCCCGCGACCCAGCAGGAGTAACCCATGGCTGACGAACCCGCAGAGAAGCCAGCGGCACCCGCCGCCGAGGCCCAAAAGAAATCATCGATGCTCCCGGTCCTGCTCGGCGTGATCGTGGTCCTGGCTATCGGTATCGGTGGCGGTCTCTTCCTGGCGGGGATGATGTCCGGTAGCGAGGAGGATAAACCGAAGGAGGACCCGGGCGCCAGTTCCGCCATCGACATCAAGACCACGAAAGAGATCAGCATCGGTGATCTGATCACGAATGTCGCCAACCAGGATGGTCGCCGCTACGTCAAGCTGACCTGCGTCGTATGGATGGGCGCCGAGGATGCCGCCAGCGTCACGGGAAGCGGCGGTGATGGCGAAATCCAGGTCAAACGCCTGATGCAGATGGCCTTGGAAGAGCAGCTCAAGCGCTACGAACTGGCGGATCTGACCGGACGCGGGATCATTGCCGCCTTGACCCAGGACTTTACCGTGGTGTTGGAAGATGTCCTGCATGCCCAATTTCCTGATCGCGCCAAGGACCATCGCTTCATCCGCCGCGTCCTGCTCAATAATCTGCTGGTGCAATAATGGGTGAGCCCGTGCTGTCACCGGCCGAGCTGTCCGCCCTGCTTACGCCGGATGAACCGAAACGGGGGGGCCGTCAGGTCATCGATCACGATCTGACTCGCGCCAGTCGCGTAGCTGGAGAATTGCTCCGCCAACTCAGTCGCCTGCACCAGAGTCTGACCCAACGTCTGGGCGCGGCACTGGGGCGGCAGCTGCGCCTGGATATCACCGTCAATGCCGGCGGCGTGACAGAACAATCGTTTGCCGCCTATCGCAGCAGCCTGGGCGATGGCGCCGCGATGCATGTCCTGGCCCTGAAGCCGACCGGCGAAACCGGACTTTTGGTGCTTGATGGCCTGTTTTTCGCAGGCTGCCTGGATCGTCTGCTTGGTGGCGTCGGTCGGGCGCCGACCACGCCTAAACCGATCACCGATCTTGATCGCGATATGATGGAGACGGTGATCAGCACAATTCTGACCACCTGGTCCGCGGTGTGGAAAGACGTGCTGACCATCGAAGCGGAATTGGTCCGGGTGGTCAGCGATCCCGCCGAATTGGAGGATCTCCCCTCGGCCGAATCCGTGCTGACCATGGACGTGCGGGTTAGCGGACCTGGCAGCTTTTCGGGCGGCAGCCTGGCGATCACCGTGCCCCTGGTCGCGCTGGAAGATGCGCTCGTCAAATTGGGGAAGCCACCGCGCTTTGCGGCTCCGCGCCGGCCCCAGACTGCCGATCAGCGGCAATTCCTCGAACGCGGCCTGGGTGGCAGCGACCTGCCTTTGGTGGTGACCCTGGGCACGACGACCCTCACCCTGGCCGAGGTCTTGGCCTTGCAGGCCGGCGATGTCCTGGTTTTAGACCAGAGTCCCAGCGACCCCATGGTGGGCACGGTCGGCGGCAAGGTCCGCTTGCTGGCCAAGCCGGGGCGGGTGGGTCGGCGGTTGGCGGTGGTTGTGCACAAGACCCTCGCTGCGACCCCGCACCCGTCGGCCGCTCCTGCGGCAAGTTCTTCGCCATCCCCCACGCTATCCCCCACGCTATCCCCCACGCCGTCCGGAGCTTCTGCCCGGGCAGCCGAGCCCAGCCCGCGGCCTGCCGCCGGCAAGGAGGCCACTCATGGCCGCTGAAAATTCCCCCACCCAGCCCGCCGCTGATGGCACCACCCCGGCCACTTTTGACGAACTGACTCCCGGCGGCAGCAAGCCCGGCCCGGCCAACCTCGATCTCGTTCGGGACATCGAAGTCCAACTCAGCGTCGAACTCGGTCGCGCCGAAATGCCGATCCAGGACATCCTCGAACTGGCCCCTGGTCGCGTCATCGAACTCGACAAGCTCGCCGGCCAACCCTTGGACATCCTCGCCGGCGGCCGCCTCATCGCGCGTGGCGAGGTGGTTCTGGTCGACGACAAGTTCGGCGTTCGCCTTACCGCAATAGTCGATGCGCAAGGGCGAGAGGCGGCGGCTACGAAGTAAACTACGAATAATGGGGTTGCTGTCCGAAGTCCTAGGTCCGAAGTCCTCGGTCGGGGCCTTTGATAGGTGGCTCGATACAAGATGGTTGCAAAGACTTCGCGAGTGACGCCAGTGATCGTTGTTTGCGCTTGGATGGAGGAGAAAATCGATGTCCGAGAGGTTTTTGGCGCGTTCTGGGCGTGCTGACGAATGTCATATCCTGGCACGCTTATTTCTCTCATCGGGAATTGGCTTCTTAAGCCCAGTTCTTCAGCGAGCAATGCCTCAAAAGGCACCGACCTCGGACCTCGGACCTCGGACCTCGGACCTCGGACCCCCAATGATACCCGAGCGTCAGAAGAATTCGGACTCCGAACACGCTCTTGTGGCCGACCGCCCAGCCCTCCATACTCGCCATCCAGCACGAGGAGGAACCGGTGGCAAAACTGCGTTTCCAGTATGTGGCCCGCACCGCACAGGGACGGGAGGTCAAAGGCAATGTGAACGCCGAAAGCGAGCACGAGGCCCAGACCCAACTGCGGCAGCAACAGCTCAGCGTCGTCACCTTGGCGCCAGCGGCAGCGGCCAAGCCGTTGTTCGGATCGGGCTCCTCGTCGCGTCGGGCCAAGAGCGCCGAGCTGGCTTTGTTCACGCGCCAGATGTCGACCATGCTCAGCGCCGGTATTCCGCTGATGGAATGCTTGGAAATCCTTTCGCAGCAGACCATGGACCAGAACAAGGGCTTCGGCCTGGGCATTCAGGAAGTCGCCGACCTGGTTCGCGGCGGTTCGGAATTGTCCGAAAGCATGGCCAAGTTCCCCAGGATATTCCCGCAGATCTACGTCAACATGGTCAAGGCCGGTGAAGCCTCGGGTCAGCTCGATATCATTCTTGATCGCCTCGCTGAATTCATGGAAGCCACTGAATCGCTGAAGCGGGAAATCAAGTCGGCGATGACCTATCCGGTCATCTCCTTGATCCTGATCTTCGGTATCACTGGCTATCTGCTGGTCGGCGTAGTGCCAAAATTCCAGACCATGTTCACCCAGTTGGGTGGTAACCTGCCGGCGGTCACCCGTTGGGTGGTGGCGGTGTCGGAATGGTTGCAAGGCAATATCCTGACGGTCTTCGTCGGCGCCATCGCCCTTGCCGTCGGCTATGTCCTAGCCAAGCGAACCGACAAGGGCCGCCTGATCATCGATACCATGTGGCTGAAATTGCCGGTATTTGGGCCGCTCTTCCAAAAGGTGGCGGTCAGCCGTTTTGCGCGCACCTTTGGCACCCTCCTCAGTTCGGGCGTACCGATCCTGGGGGCGCTGGAAATCGTGGCGACCACCTCTGGCAACAAAGTGATCGAAGACACCCTGTTCGAGACCCGGGAAGTGGTGAAGCGCGGTGAAAGCATCACCTCGCATCTGGAACATGCCTGGGTATTTCCGCCGATGGTGGTCAAGATGATCGGCATCGGTGAACGTTCGGGTGCTTTAGAAGCGCTGCTGAACAAGGTTTCCGAGTTCTACGATGAGCAGGTCCATGCGACGACCAAATCGCTGACCAGCCTGATTGAACCAATCATGCTCGTCGTCATGGGACTTTGTGTGGGTACCATCGTGTTGGCGATCTTCCTGCCCATTCTCGAGCTGCAGAGCGCGGTCCGCGGCAGCTGATCTGCTATGGTCGGCCCCGCGACGGTGCGCGCTGCGTTGCGCCGGCGCGAGATCCCTGGCATCTATGGCACGGCGCGGTTCCTGATCCTGGTTCGGGTGCTTTTGCTCGCGGTTGGCTTGGGCATATTGACCCTCGGATCCGATCTCGAACACCAGGAATCGACGCAATTTGCGCGTTCACTCTTGGCCTGGCTGTTGGTGGTATCGGCTGGCATTTCGGCGCTGATCGCGATCGGGATCCGCTGGTTCAACCGCGCGTGGAAGCTGGTGCTGCCGCTGGTGCTGGATGTCCTCTGGATCGGCCTGTTTTGTTATGGTTCGGGCGGGGTCGACTCACCCGCGGTGCCGCTGCTTTTTGCGGTGTGCCTAACCACCCTGCTGGTGGTGCCGGGAACGGTGCCGTTTGTGATGCCCGCCTTGGGCTCGCTGGTGCTGGCCGGGGCGGCGGTGACCTACCTCGCGGACCTGACGCCCTATCCGAGTCATTATCTTGCGGCCAATCCGCAGCTGATCGATCCGATTGGCATTCTCGGTACCTTGGTGGTCCAGGTTGCGGGGTTGTTCACCGTCGATGGCTTGGGACAGATCCTGACCCGGCGCCTGCGTGACCAGCGTGTGCTGACCGATGTGGTCCTGAATCAACTTGGAGAGGGCGTCGTGGTAGTGTCGCGCGACCATCTGGTGATCTATGCCAATCAGGAAGCCCTGCGGCTGCTGGGGGTGACCCAGCAATCCCTGGGTCTGCCCGTTGAGCGCGTTCTCGAAGGCGGAGTCTTGGCACCGGTGCGGGCGCTGCTGGCGCGCGATCAATTACCCGTTCTCGAACGTTTCGCCGGTCCCGGTGACCGCGCCTTGGTTTTGCGTGTCTCCCCATTGGCCGATCGCCGTCAGCAGCGTTCGGGGCGGGTGCTCCTGGTTGCCGATGAAACCCGCCTCGTGGTCTTGGAAGACAGCGCCCGCCGCGCCGAACGCCTCGCGGCCTTGGGTGAAATGGCTGCAGGCATCGCCCACGAGATTCGCAATCCGCTGACGAGTCTGCGCGGTTGCGCCCAGGAACTCGGGGCGATCGTCGGCACCCAGGGCAGCCCGGATGCCGCGGAATTGGTGCGGGTCATGCTGGGTGAGGCCGACCGGCTAGCGCGCATCGTCGATGATGTATTGACCCTGTCGCGCTTGCGTGCGGGTGAGCGGCAATCCTGTCAGCCGACAGAGGTGGCCCAGGATTTGGCTATTTTATTACGTCATGAGGGCAGCGGGGTGCCGGTCGCCTTTACCGTCGCTGACGACTGTCCGGCATTTACCGCGGACGAAGATCAGATTCGTCAGGTCCTGCTCAATCTGATCACCAATGCGCGCGATGCGGTGCAGGGGGTCGCTGAGCCGCAGGTACGTGTCACTTTCCGAGAGGACACCGGAGAATTACTGGGCACCTGCGCCGTCCGCATCGACGTCACCGATAATGGCTGCGGCATTCCTGAAGGCAGCCTGGAACGCATTTTCACCCCATTCTACACGACCAAGGCGCGTGGAACCGGCCTAGGGCTCCTTATGGTGCAACGCATTGTCCGTGAACACGAAGGCTTACTTCGCGTCGCCAGCACGGTCGGCGTCGGCACCACGATTACCGTGATCATGCCCGCCCACAGCCAGACGCGAACATTTCGCCGCGCTCTTGGCGGCGGTTGACCACCCGCCAAGCCAACCTCGATTTCTGTCATCCAGCTTCCCGCATCGACCCGCGCAGTTCTCCAGAGGTAGACCCGTTCTCCGTACCGCCGACTTCAGCCGGCTCGAACGGGCGGGGTCAGCGTCGTTGATGCAAAGATTGTTTATCGCCCCAACAACGCAACTCAGCCAAATGTTTTCGGCGGTACGGAGAGCGGGCCTATCTCTGAATTCGCCGATCGCGCCTGGGTAAAGTGACAATGTGAGAAAAGCAACCCCGCATGAAGTTGCGAAGACCTCGGACCTCGGACCCAGGACAGAGGACAAAGGACAAAGGACAGAGGACAGCCGCAAGGCTGAAATCCCCGAAAAGAGAAGCCTGCCTTTAGCGTTTCCGGCGGCGCCAAATCATGCGCAGCAGCGCGGCGCAGATTAAAACCATACCGGCGGCGGCCAACCATTGGCGGTGGAGCGGCAATTTCGCCAGCTCGTCCATTTTTTCGCTGAGATAATGCGCCTTGCGTGCCGGCTCGGTCGCCCGCGTCTGGAGTACGGCGGTATCGCGGCGCCATACCGCGAAGGGACCTTTGCCGACCACGTCGCCCAGCGGCAAACGGCGGACCTGGGCATCTGCTTCCGGTAGGCTGAGCACCACTTCATCGGCGGGATCCAAAAATCCGAGAATGCCCAGATCCGCAACCAACAGCGCATGAGCGGGGCGGGCGACGATCAGATCGCCGATCGCCACGACAGCGCCAGGGCCGAGGGGGATACGTTCATCCCCATGCAGATAACCGCCCGATACCGAGGAAAAGCTGACGCTTTTCCGGGGTATTTGTTCGCGGCAGAGCGATAACAGTCCCCCCGTGGTTAACCCATGCCCGACCCAAGGCCACGGCAGACCATCAGCCTGGTGCCAAGCGAAAATGGGCACCGCAAAGGGATCCACCGCAATCAAATCGCGCACGCCCTGCTCGCGTTCGGCCTCGCTGCCAAGGTGAGCACTGCGCAGGCCGACCAGGGCGCTGGCCCAATCCCCCGCGCCATCGCCCGGACGCACGGTGATCCGGCTGTTTTCACGGCGATAGGCCCCCGGCACCATATCGCGCAGACTCTCGCCAGCGGTGATCTGCATGGTGACCGCGTCAGAGAGGCGCTGCCACGGCCCGGCCAGGCTGGCTGGAACGGCAGCGTCGGTACGGAGATGCACGGCTTCGGCGGCCGTGAGCGCGGCACAGGCGCCCAACAGCACCAGAATTCCCAACGCGCGGAACCGGCTCATGCGCTGGCAAAATGCTTGCTGAGCAAAGGACCATCCTGATCGGCGTAGGTATTGCCGCGCTGGCCATACAATTCACGACATGGCCGCTGCAGGCGTTCATACGCCATCGCGCAGATCGGTTGCCCATGGCGGACGATCAGATCGTCTTCATGCGAACGCACTTCCAGCACGGCCCGCGCGCCGACGGTCTGTTCGCCGCGAACGCCCCAACCGGGATCAAAAAAGCCAGCGTAGTGCGCGCGGAATTCACCTGCCGAGGCATCGTAGGGCACCATTTCGCAGGCCAGATCCGCGGGCACGGCGACGCGCTCACCGGTGGCGAGAATATAAAAACGATCCTTTTCCAGGAACAAATAGCCCGAAGACGGTTGCGGTAGGGGGGCGAAAAAATCACTCATCGCATGCTGACGCAGGGCGGTTAACACCAGCGGTTTGTGCGTCGGCTTGGCCAGGAAGCCCACCACTGGCCGTGACAGATCCGCGGTCATCACCAATCGCCCATCGAAACAGCAGCGAGCGGCGTCGATCGGTTGGTGATCATCGCCAAACAGCAGCGGGGTCCGCTGATGCCGGGCGGTCAATTCTTGGGTGCCGAGAACCTGGCGTTCAGCAAAGAAGATCGCCTGGTTCAGACTCGCACCAGCCTGGGCGACGATATGGAAGCTGCGCGGAATCAATTCGATCCACAGTTCGCCGCGATACCCGGCGGGGACGCGGTCGTAGCGCGAACTACCGTCAGCCAGCACCCGTGTCGCCAGATCAATCCGCCCGGTCGAACTTTTGGAATTGGTGTAGGCTTCCAGATCCGCCGGCAGGGTCACGCTTTCTTGGAGGCGGATGACGTAGACTTGATCGCGGGCCAAGCTCATCGGTTTGCTCAGATCGAGTCGCTCCAGGGCCAGACTCTGCACTAAACCGCGCACGGTCTCGCCCGCCAACGGCAGCACGCTCCCCGGCATGCGATAGCCCTCTGCCCCTAGGGTCAGATCCAGGCTGGCCGGCTGAATCTGCGCATCCGTGATCCCGCCCGGCGCTGTGACCACCCCCTCCGCAACGAGGGCACGCAAAGCAGTAGCATCTAAGGTTCCGGGCAGGGTGGGCATGTTTGGGAGATTACTGTTTCGGGTTGGGCTGCCAACGTTGTGGGGCTATTGGGCGGGAGGCTGTCTTTCTGAGGAGTGGTCCTATGTCCTATGTCCTAGGTCGGGGCCTATGCTGGGTATTCGCGTTGTTGGCTCGATGCCGTGGTGAGCTCACAGGTTTGTTTGCGTAATGTCCTTTGTCCTTTGTCCGAGGTCCGAGGTCCGAGAAAGGGGCTTCTGTGGGGAATTTGCGTTGATGGCTCGAAACCACGCAGAGTGCATGGATAGAACTCACAAAAATCTCGGCATAGGAGACCTAGGACCTAGGACAGTACGGTCATTATGCAGAAAAAGCCCCATTCATATTCGCCTTAACAATTGCGTAATAATGAATTTTCAGAATTATCGCGGTTGAAAAACGACGACCGATAATGCCGTGGTCACCTGAATGGGGTCGGCGTTGATGTAGATGTGGCGTTTGTGGCCGGGGAATTGCACCAGGGTGCCGTTTTCGACGTCGACGACCTCGCCGTCGATCTCCAGGCGGCCGCTCCCGGACAGGGTCAGGTAAAATTCCTGGGCTCCCATTGGGTGCGGGCGGCCGATGGAGCGGGTGTTGGGCAGAATGGTGACCAGATGCACCTGCACGCCTTTGGAGGCGATGGGCGACACCAGGCGGGCGAGAAAGCGGCCGCCTTCGGCCCGATACTCCTGCTGATCCTCGACGGCGACTTTGTAAAAGCGGTGCTCCGGCGGCGGCGTCACCAGTTCGTCGACGGCGACATTGAGCGCCTTGGCCACGGCGACGATGGAATCGATGCCGGGGTTCGAACCATCCCGTTCCATATTGGCCAGGGTGGCGCGGGGCACCTCGGCGCGCTCGGCCAGTTCGGCCTGGGTCCACTTAGCGGCTTTGCGCAGGCGACGGATGTTGGCGGCATGGTCTGACATACGCGCAGACTAGAGTTTGGGAAGAAATTCCAAGATATCATCCACCTATGCGGAAGATTCTTACCATGTGGCCTTGTACCCCCATGGCGGCAGGTCTAAGCTCCGCGCCAACCTCTGTTCCCCTGGAGCTCCCATGGCCTTTACCCTCATGACCCTGCCCTATGCGAAGGATGCCCTCGCGCCGCATCTCACCGCCGAGACCTTCGATTATCATCACGGCAAGCATCACCAAGCCTACGTCACCAACCTCAATAAGTTCGTCGAAGACGGTAAGGCTGACGGCAGCAAATCCCTGGTCGAACTGGTCAAGACCACCGAAGGTCCGGTGTTCAACAACGCCGCCCAGGTCTACAACCACGACTTCTTCTGGCAGTCGATGAAGCCCAAGGGCGGCGGCGCCCCGACCGGCAAGATCGCCGCGCAGATCACCAAGGACTTCGGCAGCTTTGATGCCTTCAAGACCGAATTCACCGCCGCGGCGACCACCCAGTTCGGCTCCGGCTGGGCGTGGCTGGTCCTGGACGCTGGCAAGCTCAAGGTGGTCAAGACCGCCAACGCCGAATGCCCGTTGACCAAGGGTCAAAAGCCGATCCTGACCTTGGATGTCTGGGAACACGCCTACTACATCGACTACCGCAACGCCCGCCCCAAGTGGATCGAGACCTACCTCACCCACTTGGTGAACTGGGATTTCGCCAACGCCAATCTGGGCTAAGCGTCCTGCTTTCACTGCGCGAGGATTCGCGCGAACCGTACGAGGCCACAGCAATCGCTGTGGCCTCGTGCTTGTGACCGTCCGATGCCGTGGGATGGGGGGTAAAGACGGCGCAGTACGGCTCCACGCAGCCGCGGCATTGGGTTGCCGCAGGGGGGCAGCGCTTTACCATGTCGGCGATGATTGCCCATGGCGGTAAAGAACTGCGGATCAGTGGCCAGATCGATTGCGATCCGCCTGGATTATTCCATGTCCCGCCCGAACGCGATTGGCTGATCGCGCATTGCAAACCGCGCCAGGAAAAATGCCTGTGCCGCGAATTGAGTTTGCGCGGCATCCCACGCGGCATCTTTCTCGAACGTCGTTTACGTCGCTATCCGGGCAAAGGCACCAGTGAATCGCTGGTACCCTTGCTTGGTGGCTATATTTTTTGCATCGGCAACCAAGCCGAGCATGAAACCATCTACCGCACCGAACGCGTGGCCCGCATCATTCGCGTCGTCGACAGCAATCGCCTGGCTCAGCAACTGCAAATGTTGGCCCTGTTACTGGAACGCACCGAAGGCCCGATGGAAGTCCGCCCCGACATCGTCGTCGGTACCGTCGTCACCATCACCCGCGGCACCCTCGCCGGCCTTAGCGGCATCGTCGTCCGCCGCAAAGCCAGCGCGCAACTGGTCGTCAACCTCACCGTGCTTGGTACCTCGGTAGCTGTCGAATTACCGGTGGAGACCGCAGAGTTACTCGACGCATAATCCCTTATTTAATGGGTGATCGTGCGTTAGGGTTCCCGTTTTATAACGTTCAGTGGGTGAGATTTTCAGTCCGAGGTCCGAGGTCCGAAGTCCGAAGTCCGAGGTCGAATAGCCAGAAATCACCGGCATGCTTGCGCGTACCTGAGGATTAATGTTTTTTCCCGTCCTGGCTTGGATATTTCGCGTGCTTGAACGCATTCATTCTGTAAAGGCCCCGACCTAGGACCTAGGACTTCGGACAAGAATGCTATGCCAGTCAACTCATAGTGGGTGATATTTTCAGTCCGAAGTCCGAAGTCGAATAGCCAGCAATCATCGGCATGCATATATAGTAGCCTATAAATTGAAATCCTGTTTATCGTATGCGTCAATATACGTTCGTGCTTGAACGCATTGATCTACCACAGGCCCCGACCTAGGACTTCGGACCTCGGACAAAAATGCCTATGCAAAACGAAATGAAACCAGGGTGAATTCAGTAAAATCAAAGATCACTTCGTCAACGAAACCCCAATCGGAAACACCGTCAGCCCGTATTCGGCACACTTCTTTTCGTCGTATTGATTGCGACCGTCGAAGATAACTTTGGCGCGCAGGGATTCGGCGAGGCGACTCCATTCGGGGCGGCGGTAGGGGCGCCACTCGGTCATCAGACAAAGCATGTCGGCGCCCTGGCAGGCTTCGTATTCATCGTCGTGGTAACTGACGCGGTCGAGTTTGCCCAGGGCCTTCTGGGTTTCATGGATCGCCTTGGGGTCGTGCAGACGCACGGTGGCCCCGGCGGTTTGCAAGGCGCGAACCAAATCCAGGGAGGGGGCTTCACGAACGTCGTCGGTATTTGGCTTAAATGCCAGGCCCCAGATGGCGATAGTCAGTTCCTGAATGGAGCGGCCATTTAATTCGCACCACGCCAGCACTTTACGCTGAATCACTGTCTTTTGCCGCAGATTAATCGCATCGACGATGTTCAGTAATTCGCTGGGGTGGCCGTGCTCGGCGGCAGTATGCGCCAAGGCGCGCACGTCTTTGGGAAAGCACGAGCCGCCATATCCGCAGCCTGGATGCAGGAATTGTAGACCGATGCGCGAATCTGCGCCCACGCCCAAGCGAACCTGGCGCACGTCAGCACCGACCGCTTCGCAGATATTGGCGATTTCATTAATGAATGAAATCTTGGTCGCGAGCATGGCGTTGGCAGCGTATTTGGTCATCTCGGCCGAGCGAATGTCCATGGTGTAAAAGCGCAGACCATTGCGGATGAACGGGCTGTAGAGGTCGTGCAGAACCGCGGCAGCGCGGGCACTGGCGACACCGACCACCACGCGGTCGGGCTTCATGAAATCCTCAACGGCACTGCCTTCTTTGAGGAATTCCGGATTCGAACCGACATCAATGACGATGTCGCTGCCGCGTTGGCGCAGTTCATCATCGACCCAGGCCTTGACCTTGTCGGCGGTGCCGACGGGCACCGTGCTTTTGGTCACCACCACCACCGGACGGGTTGCATGGCGACCGATAGCACGTGCAGCGGATTCGACATATTTCAGATCGGCTTGGCCACCGTCGGACATCGGGGTGCCGACGCAGATAAAGGCGGCCTCGGCGGTGGCCAAGGCGGCGACCGGATCGGTGGTGAAATGCAGGCGACGTCCACGCACATTGTCTTCCAGCAGCTCAAGCAGGTTGGGCTCATAAATCGGCGATTCGCCGGCTTTCAGCTTCGCGATTTTAGCCGGATCGACATCGATGCAGGTGACGTGGTTGCCCATTTCTGCAAAACAGGTGCCCGTGACCAGGCCAACGTAGCCGGTGCCGAAGATCGCGACGTGCATAAGAAATCCCCCTAACAGGAGGGCGCATAGTCAGCGGCACCACGTCCGGCTCAAGGCCCTTGGCGATGGGGGCAGACGCCACCTTTCCCAGCCGATCCCGCCAACTCCACTCTTGCCACTCGCGTTCGCCTGCCCACAACGCATGGCTTGCGCCTGGGGGCCCCCCAGACGACGCGCGCGGAGCGCGTCAAGTCAGCATTTCCCCGTATTTCCCGGTGCGATCTCTTATGCTTTTATTCCGTGTCTGCTTGGTGCTTTGTTGCGTGTTTGCGGGGTGGACCGCGGAGAATCCGCGTTGGCCCGTTGACGTCGCACCAGGCGAAACCCGCGCGGCGGCTGATGCCCGCGCGGCGGCTGATGCCCGCGCGGCGGCAATGGCAGCTGCTGGCATAGCGCTGCCCACCGATCCGGGGTCCGCGCGCGCGCAGCAAGGCCGTCTCACAGCGACGGCTGCCGCCGCAGAGAACGAACCAGAGATCTACCAGCAGCCCCTGCCCAGCAAAGCCGCGGTCGATCTCGACGCTCTCGCCCTGCGCTGGACTGACCGCGGCGTGCATTTGCCGCGTTTGGGCCAACAGCTGACCGAAGGACGCCTCGCTCCGCGTCCCATTGGGGCTGAATATCGGCTGAAACCGGGCGATCGTCTGCGCCTCGTCACCTGGGGCGGTACAGCTCAGAATGAAGTTGTCCTCGTCGATCCCTCTGGATCGCTCGCCATCCCCGGTTTCGGCGCGGTGCCCGTGTCCGGGCTCACGGTTGCCGATGCCCAGCTTGCCCTGACCGAACTGGTCCGCAGTCATTTCAAACAGGCCGGGGTGCTGATCGGCGTCGAAAAGGCCGGCGCCATCGCCGCGACCGTGGTCGGTGCAGTCAGCACGCCCGGGTATCAAAGCCTGCCGCCTGGTGCGACCGTTTTAGACGCACTGGCAGCCGCCGGCGGCGTGACCCCGCAAGGCACTTTGCGCGCCATTGCCGTGCGCACAGCGGATGGCAAAGAACAGCGCCTGGATCTGTATGCCATTGCCGTCGCTGGCGAAGCAACCGGGTTGCAAGCCCTGCCCTCTGGCGCTGTCGTTTTCGTGCCCTTACGTGGGCCCGAAGTGCAGGTCTTCGGCGCCGTGCGCCGCTCTGCGACGGTAGAATGTCTGCCCGGCGATACTTTGCAGACCGCGCTGGAATTAGCTGGCGGCCTGTCCGCGGCCGGCGACGCCGACATCGTGCGCGTCCTGCGTGAAAGCGACCAAGGTCAAGGCATGCTGCAATGGCCTGTCGCGCAACTCAACGACCAGCCCGTACACGATGGCGACCGAATGCTGGTCATCCGCCGCGCGGAATTGGCTCAGCGCCGGGACGGAATCCAGATCGATGGCCAGGTGCGTTCACCGGGCACCTACGCGTGGACCGCCGGGTTGACCGTGGGCGATGCGATCCGCCTGGCTGGCGGGCTGCTGCCCAACGCGCATGTCGATCAGGCGCTGATCCGTCGTCAACGCGCCGAAGCCCAAGATGTTGCCGTTGGTGCCGGTGTAGTGGTGCAATCACTCAACGAATTAATCGGCCCGGTAACGTTAAGTACCCCGCTTGAGGCCCTGGATAAACTGGTCGTCCCAGCTTTCGCGCCACTGGCCACGTCCGACTTAGTGGTGACCGTGAATGGCGCCGTCAATCAGCCCGGCCCGCAATCGTTTACCCCGGGTATGACCGTGCGGCAGGCCTTATTGCTGGCCGGCGGCTTGCGCGCAGACGCCCAAGTGGAATCAGCGGATTTGGTGCGCATCGAACTCGAAGCCAGCGGTGCGCGCAGTGTGCGCCGCACCAGTCTGGACCTGCGCGCTATTCTCAGCGGCAAGGAATTGTCAGTATTGCAGCCCCGCGACGAAGTCGTGGTGCGCATTCGCAACGATCAGCGCCTCAGTATCATCTTGCGAGGTGCCGTGCACAATTCCGGCAGCTTTACCGTCGCCCAGGGCGCCACCGTCGCCGAAGTCATCGCCCTGGCTGGCGGCGTGACCGACGAAGCTTTTGTAGAAGGCATTCGCCTTTTCCGCACCTCGGAAATTGCCGCCGCTGAGGAATATATCGAACGCCTGAAACAGCAGTTACAGGCTGCGGTTAGCATAAACCAGCGCGCCTTGGTTGGAGCTGGGGGTGGGAACCCCAGCGATGTTGCCGCTTTGCAGATCACCATCGCCCAGCAGGAAGCAGAAATTGCCCGTCTTGCCCGCGCCCGCGCCACCGGCCGCCTGTTAGGCGTTGACTTCCCCGGCCTGCTCAGCGGTCGTTCCGAAGCGAATATTAGCGTGCACGATCAGGACATCATCGATGTGCCCGTACGCCCAGGAACCTTGCGTATTTATGGCGAAGTCATGAATGCCGGCAGCCTGCAATTCGATGCCGACCTGACCGTGCCCGTTCTAATCGCCCGCAGTGGTGGCTTTACCCAGCAGGCAGACCGTCGCCGCATTTTCGTCGTCCGCGCTGACGGCGCCGTCGTCGCCACCGCCGCCGGCAGGGGGCTGGCCTGGAGCAGCGCCAAACGCGGCTGGATCACCACCCGCATCGACACCATTCCCCTCCAAGAGGGCGACACCGTCATCGTCCCACCGGATCTCACCTTCAAGCCCAGCAAAATGGCCATCGCTAAGGACCTGACCCAGATCCTGTTCCAGATCGCCGTCGCCGCTGCCACCGTGGTAGCCATCGCGCCGTAATCTGAGGCAAGCGACGGATCGCCTCCGGGATCATCCCCGGGATCGCCGAGTTGCACTCGCTTCCCCTTTATTACGATGCAAGTATGGATTCCACCGACCTTTTGGCTCGAATCACCATCCGTCCGGGACAATGCGGCGGTCGCCCCTGTATTCGGGGGATGCGGATCCGGGTAGGAGATATCTTAGATCTGTTGGCGGCCGGTTTGGCCTCGGCTGAGATCCTTGATGAGCTTCCCGATCTTGAACGCGAAGATATTACCGCCGCTCTGATTTATGCCCGTCGCCTCAGTGATCATCCGATTCTGGCAGCGTAATCAGAAATGCACGGGTGTTGGTTAGATGCGCAGCTGCCACCGGCGCTCGCACCTTGGTTAGAATCGCAACTCGGCACTCGCGTTCAGGCTATACGAGAATTGGGCTTACGCGATGCCAGCGATGAACAAATTTTTGGATTGGCTCGCGCTTCTTCGGAAGTGATAATCACGAAAGATGTTGACTTTTGCTGATGATGGAACGGCAGGGCTCTCCGCCAAGAGTAATCTGGCTCCGCTGTGGTAATACAACGAATAAGGCGCTCAGAGAACTGTTCACTCGTCATGCATCAGAGCTCCAGTCATGGTTTCAGGGAGAAGAACCGCTCCTTGAAATTCGCTGAGATCGCCCCAAACGCAGCCAAGTTACCCTCGGCAGTGCGACTCCTCAGCTGGGAAGGGAGAATCGACTACCCCGCCATTCTCGCCGCCATTGCTCACTGAATAGACGCGATGCGAGAGGGCCAACGGTCCGCCCCATAGTAGCCCAGGGCAACGCCCTGGGTAATCAGCGCGAATAGCTGAGCCCTGAAGGGGCGGCCCATTCGGCTTTGCCATTTCTATCGCTAAATCGATTCTGGCTGCATGATTGGCAACGGACGCCGGCTGATTTCGACTGGAATTACCGATATCCTGCGCCCCATTCAACACAGAATAATACCATGGTCCGCCTGACCAATACCCCCGCCGAACATCTCTTCTGGGAGTATTCTCCCGCGCAGCGGGAAAGCTTGACTGCAGAAACCGTCTATGCCCGCGTGATGGAACGAGGCACGGCCGACGATTACCGTTGGCTGGTGCGCACCCAGTCCGCGGATGACCTTCGGGCCTGGTTCGTGCACCACGCCGCGCGTCACTGCTCGGCCAGAACGCTGGCCCTGTGGGCCATCCTTCTCGAATGTGAAAGGCCGGTCAGTCACCAGATTCCGTGGGGTGGCAATGACTGATGACCTTACTTGGCACCGTGAAGTTCTGTCCGCGCCGCAGTGGCAGGCCTTTGCTTTTTGTCGAGATAACTTTCATCCTCTCGATGGATTTTTGGCTGGCGGAACAGCACTGGCGTTGCGCTATGGCCACCGTCGATCCCGTGATCTTGACTGGTTTACCACCTCAGAATTCCAAGCCGTTGAGGTGGCGGGCCGATTGGCGCATAGCGCAGATGCGCATATCATTCGGGCTGAGGCCGGAACCATCCACGCGAAAATCGCTGGCATAGCAGTTAGATTCAGGCGGTTCCACTACCAACCCGGCGTATGTGATCATCTCGATGGTGCTGCGATTGCCTCGATCAGGACCTCTGCTGCGATGAAATACCTCGCGCTGGTGAACCGCGGCTATAAACGGGATTTTATCGATTTGTCCACGCTATTTGCTGCGGGATTTTCCTTGGCCACCATTATCGATTGGGCTACCAAGGATATACCTGGGCTCACTGCTGCTTCGATTTTGAGAGCCTGTTCGTGGCGCGAAGAGGCGGAAAAGCAAGATCATCCCGAAGGGATTGACGATGTGCGCTGGGAAAGGTCCGTGCAGGATGTCGATGAAGCATTACGAAAGTATATCCAAAATTAATGCTTTTCGTGCCCGCAGAAATGCGTAGTCGGTTCATTCACACATCGGCTACAGTCCCAAGCCCGTCAATCCCACCAAAACGAAATGATGTGTGTACCGCGATCATACGATCGCCCTCTGGGATCGCCGAGTTGCCCTCGGCAGTGCGACCCCGCAGCCGAGTACAACTCGGCGCTCCCAGGAAACCGCACCGTGCAAGCGCAACCCATCTACCGAAATGACGCCCACCCTGGGATCGCCGAGTTGCCCTCGGCTGAATCTCACCCGAGCCGAGTCCAACGCAGTGGCACCCCATTTCATGTTGGGATAAGACAAAGATGAAGGTCAGCATAACGGTGGTGACATATAACCATGGGCAATGGCTGGCCGAATGTCTTGAGTCGTTGATCAGACAAGAGACGGATTTTCCGTTTGAGATACTCATCGGCGATGATGCTTCCACCGATGGCGTAACTCCTGGAATCGCCAAAAGTTTCCATGCGCGCTATCCGCAACAGATTCGCCTGTTCCTGCGTTCTGCCAATATTGGCGCCGACGCGAATGCATTCGACCTCATCCGGCAGGCGAAGGGTGAATATGTCGCGCATATGGATGGGGACGATGTCGCATTTCCAAAAAAATTGCAGACGCAAGCCGATTTCCTTGATGCGCAAATGGACTGTGTATGCGTTGGGCATCGGATGGTGATGATGACCGCTGACGGCAACCATTTGCGCCAGGTGCCACGTATATTGGCCCATGCGCGCCCGATAACCCTGTCGACTCGCGATCTGATCTTGTCGGCATCACCATTTCCCAATAGTTCAATCATGTTTCGAAAAGAGATCCATCGGGATCCCGAACGACAAGATCGACAATTCGTCTCGGATTTCTATTTGCATGTCCAGAGGTCGTTAACTGGCTCAATCGTGAAAATTCCGCAAGTCCTCGGAGCATATCGCCGAGGTGTCGGCCTGGCTTCGAAAATCGCCAATTTGCCGACGTTGTTGCAGAATGCGCTGGCAGCTTGCGATCTCGCTGAAACAACGGACGTCTCAGCGGCAACCGTGGCCGTGGCGCGCAGAAAGCACCGGCTGCATTTCTGTCTTACGGCAGCACGCGCTGGTGATGACGTTTTATTTGCGCGTATGCTGTTCTCTTGGAAGGCCAGTCGGTTTCGCCTAGGCTGGCTGGCAACGCTGTTATACGCATGCAGGCATCAACGCAGCGTGATCCGATTTCTGGCCTGGGGGTATTTTGCGCTCCAGGCAGGTCGTGATCGGCTCTGTGGTCGGCAGTTCATTCTGGGCTAAGGGTATGACAGAGAGAGCGAGCAAGGCTGGCGCCGTGAATCGTCGCGCAGATCCACGGTGGGAAAATGGCGCTGGCAGCAGGGCTATCGGCCCATTTTCCCAACGCAGGAGATGCGTGGCGAGACCAAGCCAGCCGCAGACCCGCTCTCTCCGACATACTCCTAGGAAGCCGTTGCATAAGCGGCCGCTGCGTCGTGGATGTAGCATTTCGCCCTGCTTGAATTGCCATACTGATAACATGACTCGGTTTTTTTGCAGATACGTCGTCGTGCGCGGGCAGAAATCCGAATTTCCGCAGTCGGGCCTCTGGTGAGACGGTTTCGGGCGGATCCTGTTCGTCTTCACCGATTCCAGCTGGGCGCCAAGCTCCACGCTGGAATCGACCAGCTTCATGTCCTGTGCTAAATACTTTCTTGGTAGATCCCAGACCTTCCTATGCCTAACCCTTCATCACCCAAAATCCATAAGCTGGTCGATCCCGAAACTGGCCAGAGCGTCCACTTGGTCTACGCCATCCCGCCTGAATTGCTCAGCGGTGGCGCTGCCGATGATGATGGCATCAGCATCCAGGAAATCGGCCAACGGCTGTGGCGTGGTCGGTTATGGATCATCGCGACCACCGTTATCGGTGCCGTACTCGGTTTGGTCATCGCCCTGAGTAAGCCAAATGTCTACACTGCCGAAGTGGTCGCCCTGCCCCCCCAAGAAAAGTCCGGTGGTGGTCTTGGTCAATTCGCCGGCCTTGCCGCAGTTGCCGGCATCGCCTTGCCCAGCGGTGACAGCACCTCCAAAGATGCCTTGTTAGCCATTCTGAATAGTCGCACTTTGCACGAACGCCTGATCACCCAGTTTGATCTTGCCGCGTATTACAAAACTCCGGATTCCCGCGATCGAACCATAAAGTCTTTTGAAACCAATTGGGCGGTCAAGGCGCCCAAGACCGAAGCCGCGATCACGTTTAGTTATACGCATACCGATCCCCAGGTCGCGGCGGATGTGGCCAATCAGGGTGCGGAATTGCTCAGCGAACTGTTCACGACCATGCAGCAAAGTACTGCTGCCCGGGAACGTACCTTTCTTGAAGAACGCCTGAAACAGGCCGAAGGGGATTGGACCAAGGCGGCGGACATCCTCGCCAATTTCATGCGCGAGCATAACGCAGTGCAGATTGAAGCGCAGACCGAGGCCACGGTCGCCGCCCTGGGAACTCTGCAAGGGCAGTTGATCGCGCAAAAAATCGAATTGAATGCCCAACGCGCCGTGGCCAGCGGCGAAGATAACCCGCTGCTCCGGCTGTTGGTCGAGCGCATTTCCGGCCTTGAACAAGAGATCACCCGTCTGCAAGGCTCTTCGGCAGAAGGCGCCTTGATTGGCCTGGCCGCTCTGCCTGCGCTCGGCCAAGAATACCTCGGCCTGTTACGCGAGATTAAACGCCAAGAAGGCTTGCAGACCGGCCTGATCACCCAGATCGAAGTCGCCCGTATCTCTGAAGTGCGCCAGGTGCGCGCCTTAACCGTGGTCGATCGGGCCCAGGTGCCCGACCTGAAATCAGGGCCCAAACGCTCCTTGATCTGTATTGCTGCGACCTTGCTGGGCGGCCTGATCGGGGCCTTTTTGGCCTTTGTCTCTCCGCTGATCCGCACCCATTTGCGCCGGTCGGACCCCACTGCACCCGAAAACGACCTGAAAAGGTGAGCTCTCGTGAAGTTCTCCATACTTGCTGCACCTAGTCGCGAGGCGGCACGGTCATGAAAGGCATTATTCTCGCCGGTGGTTCCGGTTCGCGCCTGCACCCGATCACGTTGGGGATCAGCAAGCAATTGCTGCCGGTGTACGACAAGCCGATGATCTATTATCCGTTGGCGGTGCTCATGTTGGCCGGCATTCGCGAGGTGCTGATTATCTCGACCCCGCAGGATCTGCCCGCCTTTCGTCGCCTGCTTGGCGATGGCTCGCAATTCGGCCTGACGCTTACCTACGCCGAACAGCCCGAGCCCAAGGGCTTAGCCCAGGCATTCACCATTGGTCGCGATTTTATTGCCGGCCAACCCTGTTGCCTTATTTTGGGTGATAATCTCTTTTTCGGCAGCGGCCTGACCACCTTGGTCCGGGCTGCCGCCGCCACCACCCAGGGCGGGGTGATCTTTGCCTATCAGGTGCAGGATCCCAGCCAATACGGCGTGGTTGAATTCGACCGTTCCGGCAAGGCGATTTCCCTGGAAGAAAAACCCGCCCAGCCGCGTTCGCAGTTCGCGATTCCCGGACTATACTTTTACGGCCCGGAAGTCTGCGACGAGGCCGCCCGCCTAGCGCCCTCTGCACGCGGCGAATTAGAGATCACCGATCTCAATCGCCAGTTCCTGAATCGCGGCGATCTGCGTGTGCAACTGATGGGCCGGGGTATCGCTTGGCTCGACACTGGTACCCACGCTAGTCTGTTGGAGGCCGCTGAATTTGTCCACGTCGTGCAGAATCGTCAGGGCCTGATGATCTCGTGTCTGGAAGAAATTGCCTGGCGCCAAGGTTGGCTCGATCGGGATCGCCTGTTGGCACATGTGCAGACCATGGGCAAATCGACCTACGCCGATTACCTGCGCCGCATGCTGAATGAGACGTCGCCATGACTCAGGCCGTGACCCCAGAGGTACATACTCCCCGTCGTATCCTGGTCACCGGCGGCGCTGGCTTTATTGGCTGCAATCTGGTGCGCTACCTGCTTGCCACGCATTCCGATGTGCGCGTGGTCGTGCTCGACGCGCTGACCTATGCCGGCAATCCCGCCAATCTCGCTGGACTCAGCGAGGCCTATCCGGACCGCTATCGTTTTGTGCACGGGGACATTGGCGACGGACCCCTCGTCAGCGACCTGCTGACCAGCGAAAATATCGACACCATCCTGCATCTAGCCGCCGAAAGCCATGTCGACCGTTCGATCGATGACCCCTTGGCTTTCGTGCGCACCAATGTCCTGGGCACCGCCACCTTGCTGCATGCTGCGCGCAACGCCTGGAAAGGCCGTCCTGCCTTTTCCACCGGTAATAGCGCGGACAGCGTGCGTTTTCACCATGTCTCGACCGATGAGGTCTACGGCTCATTGGGCGCCACCGGGTTATTCACCGAAACGACCCCGTACGATCCCAGCAGCCCCTACAGCGCCAGTAAAGCCGGCAGTGATCACTTAGTCCGCGCCTGGGCGCGCACCTACGGCCTGCCGGTGACTATTTCCAATTGTTCGAACAATTACGGGCCCTACCATTTCCCGGAAAAATTGATCCCTTTGGTGATCATGAATGCCCTCGCAGGCAAGCCGCTGCCGATCTACGGCCAGGGCCTGAATGTCCGCGATTGGCTCTACGTCGTCGATCACGCCCGTGCCCTGGACCAGATCGTTCGTCACGGCCAGCCCGGACAGACCTATAATGTCGGCGGCCATAATGAATGGACCAACATGGATATTGTGCGCCTGCTGTGCCGCACCTTGGATGCGCAGCGGCCAGACGCCCAGGGTCCTTACGAACGGCTGATCACCTTTGTCGCCGACCGCCCCGGCCACGATCTGCGCTACGCCATCGACGCCGGGCGCATGGCCCGTGAATTGACGTGGCAGCCGCTGGAATCGTTTGAAACGGGTATTGTCAAAACCGTGGCCTGGTATTTAAACAATCAGGCGTGGTTAGAGGAAGTTCGCGGTCAGCGCTATCACGGGCAGCGACTAGGACTGCAGCCCGGATAATGGCCTCCACCGAGTCGGATCCATCGCAGCTACCGGTTCCCGTCGTCGTACCGAATCCCGCGACGCCGCCGATTCCGCCGAACCCTCAGCTGATGCCATCGCAAGCGGCGCGGCCCGGCCCTTCGCTTTTTCGTAACATCGTCGCGGGTTCGGCCAGTTCTATTTATGCTGCCATCATCGCCATTCTCATGGCGCCGGTGTATATCCACTGGCTGGGCAAAGAATCCTATGGCCTGATCGCTTTTGCCACTGTTTTGCAAGGCTGGCTAGCGATGTTGGATCTCGGTCTGACGCAGGCGTTTACTCGCGAGGTCGCCCGCTATCACGGGGGCGCCCTGCCTGCGTCGCAATTACGGCAGTTATTGCGCGTCCTGGCGGTGATAACCAGCGCGACGGCGGTCCTGATCGCGGTTGCCATTGCGTTGGGTTCACCATTTATTGCCAACTCGTGGCTGAAGACGGAAAGTCTCAGTCCAACGGACGCGGCCTGGTGCGTCGCTTGTATGGGCTTGGCCATCGCGGTCCGCTGGCCGCTGGGATTAATGCGCGGTATTCTGACTGGATCAGAAGCTTTCGTTTGGCTAGGTGGGGCGAATATTATTATCGCGAGCCTGCGCGCCTTTGGCGTGTTAGGGGCGTTCGCCCTGGTCGCGGCGACGCCGATTGTTTTTTTCGTCTGGCAGGCTTTGGTATCGGTACTTGAGTTGATTGTTTATGCGCGACGGGCGCGCGCCTTTTTGCCAAAACCAGAAGCCCACATCGCGTGGTCGTGGCAGCCCTTACGCCATATGCTGCGCTTTTCTCTGGGCGTCGCTTTTATGGCGGCGGTGTGGACGGGGGTTACTCAGTTAGACCGACTCATTTTATCGACCCTGCTGCCCTTGGCGGATTACGCAGTCTACGCGATCGCGGTATTGGCGGCCAGCGGCGTGACCTTTGCGGTCGCCCCCATCGCCGCGACCATCCAACCGCGCTTGGCCCGTATCGCCGCTGGGGGGGATATCCAGGACGCCGCGGCTTTCTACCGCCGCAGCTCCCACCTTATCGCCATCGTCGCCGCCCCGCTGGCGGCAGTCATGGCCACCCAGGCCGAGTCGATCCTGTGGGCGTGGACCGGCGACGCCGCTCTGGCCCGTACGGGCGCACCGATTGCAGCCCTGTATGCCATCGGCAATGGGCTGATCGCGATTGGCGCATTTCAATATTATCTGCAATTCGCCTACGGGAATGTGCGCCTAAATATGTGGTTCAATATCATCTATGCCTTGACCATGCTGCCGTTGACCGTCTTCATGGTGTTCCATTGGGGCGCGTACGGCGCGGCGTGGACCTGGATGGGGGTCAATGCGGCCTTGGTTCTTTTCTGGACCCCGGTCGTGCATGCCCGCTTCGCGCCGGGCATCCATCGCCGCTGGCTCATCGCCGACGTCGGCCTGCCTGCCGTGGTCGCGGCAGGCGTCGCAGTTGCCTGTGGATATCTGCCGCATTTTCACAACCGCTTGGCGCTGTTGGCCCAACTCTTGGCGATGGGCGCCGTGGTCGCCCTGGCCACAGCGCTTTCGTCCCGCGTGGTGCGCCAGTATCTGGCGGCCATCCTCGTTCGCTGGCGTCAGCCACGCGCACATTCGCCATAGTGACGTTCGTTCGACGAATTCATGCTGGCGGCACTGCATTCCTATCCACTGTCGGGTGACCAAGCATGACGACGAATAGGGCAATTAAATATATCGTAATAATTGAGTGCTATTTTCAGTATGACTAATCCAGTCACCATTGATCCTGAAATTCTTGGCGGCGAACCTGTTTTTACGGGAACACGAGTGCCGATACGGGCGTTTTTTGACTATATCGATGACGGGATGTGTGTCGCTGAATTCCTGGAAAACTATCAAACTGTGAATCGGGATATGATACACCGCCTCTTAGATATGGCGATGAAAAATATTTGCTCTGCATGATGGTGCCTATGGATGAGCGTTCGGCAGGGCAGGTTAGCGTACGAGTCACTCGCGCATGAGCCCTCCGAAGCAACCGCTAGACCTTCATCCCGCCGACGGTGCCATTCTGTTCTTTGGTACCATGAACGCGATGCCGATGATGTACGCGCTGGAATTGCGCAAACTGGGATTTCAGGTCGTCTATTATGTCGACGCGCCTCGCTCACTGCCGCTGCATCGACCTGAATGTCATTTCCCGTCGATATCCTATCCCTACCCCGACTGGATCGTCGAGATAGCACTCTATCCGCGCATCCTGCCGTCAGTATGCCCACGTCCGACCCTGGCGTATTTTTTATGGTGCGGCAAGAAAGCCTTGCGGGGGCAAAAAATTAAAGCCGTATTCATGGATGGCATCTTTGCCGCCATGGCGCCATTCCTGCCCAAACGGGCGAAAAAAATATTTTTGAGCTACGGCGATGATTTGGGCCTGTGGTGCAATCCCCGCCTTTCAGCCGCAGTCTATACAGCCATGGCAAAAGGCCTGCTCTGGCGGCTGCTGCCCCGCCTGGGGGATCACGCTTAATTCAAAAAGCCATTGGCGCCAACTACCGCGGAGCCACGAAGTGCCACACCTTAATCTGCATTCCGCCCGGGCTGTCACGCCAAGGTGACGTAGTGGCCAGGTTATTGGCCGAACACGGGGTCGCTATCGTGCGACGCTACGATGCCTCGCCGGAAATGGTGGCCGCACTCCATCGCGACAACGTTCCAGCAGACTCGGCGCCCCGCCGCAGTAAACTACGGATCATCAACGCCGCCCGAAATTATTTTGTCAATCGCCATGACTCGCCGACGTTTGAAGGCAAGGGCAATGATATCGTCATTGCGGGCTTCGCGCAGTACCTGACGGTGAATAGCGATGCGGAATTGCACCTGTTTGAAAAAGGCCCCGATGTCCAAGACGCCAAGCAGCTTGCCGCCACTCTCGGTATTCAGTACCGCATCATCTGGCATCCGGAATGTTCCTGTCAGGAACTTCTGCGCCACTATGTGAGCAGCGACATCTGTATCAGGTCGGCACCCATTGGCTGTCTGCAGTCGGGATTTATGCGATGTATGTGCGCAAGCCCCTGATCGCCAATGTCCGGAATCTTGCGCCCATTTTCGGGACCAACATTCCCATCGTTCAAGCCGATGATGCGGCAGGCGTGTGCGCAGCCTTGGTAGAACTTAGCGATGCCAAGCGGCGCCAGGCCTGGGCTGAACGTGCCTGGGCATTTTGTACGCAAAACTTCAATCCCATGCGAGTCATCCGCCAAATGGTCGCACCCGGCGTGATCACTAACTGAGACCGGGAATAGCTTGCGCGCTGGGGTGGGCTCGAGCCGCTCATCCATAGGGCCGCTCTCCCACACGACCGTTCTTCCACAGGGCCAAGGCGGTCCACAATAGATTGCACTATTTGAAACCTTTTGTTGACCTTCCCCTCGTCGTATTGCAGAGGTCCGGTATTCAGTTACTAGAGTCATATGTTGGATCGCATCACGATCATCCCTGGCATGTGTGGTGGCAAGCCGACGATTCGCGGAATACGGATCCGGGTAGCGGACGTTCCCGAAATGCTTACCGGGGGCATGACAGCGACAGAGATTCTGGCCGATTTCCCGTATCTCGAAGCCGAAGACATCAACGCCTGCCTGCATTTTGCTGCGGTTCAGGCCAAGGGAACGTGGCGTCCTATACCTGCTGTGGTGTGACGCAGCCTGTTCATTATTGATGCCCAGTTGCCGCCACTGTTGGTGATCTGGCTGCAACGACGCGGCCTTGAGGCGCAGCATGTGGGTGAATGGACTGGTCGCATTGATACGTCTGACGACGATATCTGGAATCTAGCACGTCACCCGGTTGGATCATTGTCACCAAGGACGAGTAAATATGATTAATAACGTAGTCAACATTGATTTTTGTAAGTGACAACTATAAATATCCATAATGTTTCATGCTCGCCTCATCTCTCATCGTATCAAAGAAGCATTTGCTGCCGTGCCGGCGGTGGTGATCGTCGGGGCGAGGCAAGTGGGCAAGTCGACGTTGCTGCGGCATGACTACCCTGATGCAGCGATGGTGACGTTTGACCCGGTGCAGGATATTGCTGGCGCTCGCCGTGATCCGGATCTGTTTCTAGCAAGCCAGCCGCGTCCCCTGATTTTAGATGAGATTCAGTACGCGCCCGAAGTGGTGGCAGCCCTGAAGCGAGCGATTGATCGCGATAGACGGCCTGGGCAATTTCTGCTGACCGGGTAACAGCAATGGCAGGTGATGGCTCGGCTGACAGAAAGTCTGGCTGGGCGCGCGATTATTTTGCAATTGGAAGGCTTCGCAGCGTCGGAAATTGTTGATCAACCTGAAAGCTGGCTGGCGCGCTGGTTGCAAGATCCCGCGCACGTACCCCAGCAAGCTTTGTCGATGCCGCGTACATTTGCCGAGCAGATTTGGCAGGGTTTTTTGCCCGATGCGCAAACCTTGCCCCTGTCATTGATTCCTGATTATCATCGCAGCTATCAAACCACATATATTGAACGCGATGTCCGGTTATTAGCGAACTTAGCTGACTGGTCCACCTTAGCGCGTTTTGTACGCCTCCTTGCGGCCTTAACTGGCCAAGAGATTAATCGCTCGCAGTTAGGCCGAGAGCTCGGTATTACGCCGCAAACAGCTACGGCGTGGACCAATATGCTGGTGGCAACCTGTCAGTGGTATGAATTGGACCCTGGATGGGCAATGCGATAAAGCGGCTCAGTCAGCGCCCTTGTGGCCATGCTGCTGACAGTGGTCAGGTGTGCCACAGTTTGTCGATTCCAAGTCCGCAAGCATTTATTGATCACCCGTCATTTGGGGCAATTGTGGAATCGGCAGTGGTTGGCGATCTGCGTCGGCAGGCGCAAATCATGCCGACGCGACCAGAATTTCATCATTGGCGCACTCATGCCGGGGCTGAAGTAGATCTGTTGGTATCGTATAATGGGCGTCACCATCCGATTGAAATGAAGGCCAGCAGTCATCCGGGTCGAGAGTCCCTGCGCGGCATTGCCGCGTTTCGCGAGACCTATCCGCAGCATGCGAATGACATGGCGTTGGTGCTGGCGCCAGTCGAGCGGAGTTATCAATTGGAGTCAGGGTGTTGGGTGGTGCCGTGGAATGCGGTGTGAGTGGGAAGTGTCAAGACCACTTTTGTGGGGCAGGATAAACACGGTGGTGTGTCCCCTTTGTCCCCTTTGTCCCCTTTTCCCCTTTGTCCCCTTTGTCCCCTTTGTCTTCCCCTTTGTCTCCCCTTTGTCCCATCGCATATGTGTCGAAGGTCGCCGCCCGATCATCAATCCTTGCGCTTAATGGACCTGCGTCCGTGTCATCGCCGGGAGGGGCGAGCCCCTGCTCGCCCTGCTCCCCCGCCATCCATCAACACTCCTACATCAAAGCGATCACCCTGCCAGCCATGGCCGCTACAATGACCGCCACGGGTGAGTATCATCCCTGCTGCCAAAAATCGTTTGGCCTTCCTCGTCTCAATAGCGCAGCTCCTAGCGATAAACGCAGTACTCGCCCTGGCGACCGCAGCCTCTCGTCCCGCACCATGCGTCAGCACGTCCGCGCGGTACGCATCCCCAAGCTCGTTAAGTTCAAAAAATAGCACCATCCCTTCATGTCTGAACCAGCTCCATCTGTGTCCCCGCCGATTTACGTCACCCAGCCGGACATGCCGCCGCTGGCGGACTTTGTGCCCTTGTTGCAAGAGATCTGGAATAACAAGATCCTGACCAATGGCGGGCCCTTGCATCAGCGCTTAGAGCAAGCCCTGGCGGAGCATCTCGGCGTGCCGCACATTAGCCTGTTCACCAACGGCACGATTGCCCTGCTGACCGCGCTGCAGGCCCTGGGCATTACCGGTGAGGTCATCACCACCCCCTATTCTTTTGTCGCCACCGCGCATTCCCTGTTGTGGAATGGCCTGAAGCCGGTCTTTGTCGACATTGATCCCGACAGCCTGAATCTGGATCCAACGCGGATAGCGGCAGCAATCACCCCGCAGACCACCGCGATCATGCCGGTGCACTGCTACGGGCGCCCCTGCGCCACCGCCCAGATCAAACAGATTGCCGACGCCCATGGCCTAAAGGTCATCTACGATGCCGCACACGCCTTTGGCGTACGCGATGCCGGCGGCAGCATCCTGCGCCATGGCGATTTGTCGGTGCTCAGCTTCCACGCCACCAAGGTGTTCAACACCTTCGAAGGGGGCGCCATCGTCAGCCCGGATGCGCAGACCAAGCGCCGCATCGACCAACTCAAGAATTTCGGCTTCGTCGATGAGGTCACCGTCGTCCAGCCCGGCATCAATGGCAAGATGAACGAAATGCAGGCGGCCTTTGGCCTGTTGCAAATACCGCGAATACAGGGCTTGATTGAGCAGCGCCAGCTAATCGATGCCCACTATCGCCAGGCTTTGGCAGGGGTGCGTGGCATCCGCTGCCACCGTCTTCCCGCAGACGCCACCGCGAATTATTCGTACTTCCCCATTCTGGTCGAACCCGAGTACGGCTGCAGCCGGGATGCGCTGTACCAAAAGCTCAAAGACCAGGGCATCCATGCGCGACGCTACTTTTACCCGTTGATCAGTGATTTCCCCATGTATCAGGGCCTGCCGTCGTCGGATAGCGATAATCTGCCGCAGGCGCAACGGGCTGCGAGGCAGGTGATATGTTTGCCGATTTATCCGCAACTCGAAATGCGCTGCGTCGATGCGGTTGTCGACATTATTCGGAAGTATTCCGGCAAGGACGAGCATGGAAAATAAGGATTCTCTACGACCTATCGTCATTGTTGGATCTTCTGGTCACGCCAAGGTCATCATTGACATGGTGAACCTGCAAGGTGGCTGCCATATTGTTGGACTATTAGATCGATTCCGAGAGAAAGGCACAGAGGCCTTAGGATACCCAATTCTGGGCAAGGAAGAGGATCTTGCGGAACTCATTGCTCGGGAAGAAGTCGAAGGGATCATCATCGCCATCGGTGATAACTTCGTCCGCAAAACGGTCGCCGAACAAATCAAGGCATCGCACCCAAGTATACGATTTCCCCATGTGGTTCACCCCAGGGCAACCGTTGCCGATGGAGTCATGATTGGTGAAGGAAGTGTGGTCATGGCTGGCGCAGTCGTGAATCCAGGTGCTGCTGTAGGTAATTTCTGCATTGTGAACACCAATGCTTCGCTCGATCACGATTCCATTCTGGAGGATTACGCAAGCTTGGCCCCAGGGGTCAATGTCGGTGGAGGGTGCAGGATTGGACGGGCTTCAGCCATAGGGATCGGCGCGGCAGTGATCCATGGAATTACTATTGGCGATGATTCTATTATAGGAGCCGGAGCTGTCGTGCTTACATCGATACCACCCCGGGTAGTTGCATACGGATCGCCGGCAAAAGAAGTCCGGGCTCGAATTGCTGGGGGGGAATATTTATAATGTGTCTTTTGGAATATGAGCGGGACCGGATACGTGATCTCGGCAAACCTTAAATCTAGTCCCAGAGGGGGTAAAATAGAATATAGCGAGACCGTTGATGTAATAATAGTTACTGAACTCCGATAATAAAATCCAGGCCAGAAAGGGACGGAACAAAAATTTTTTCCGCTGCAGCCACTCCCGCAATTTCTGCGTTACTCCCTCTTTCCCAACCAATGCCTAATCTCAAAATCCACAAGCTCATTGACTCCGACACCGGCCAAGCGGTGCATTTGGTCTACGCCATCCCGCCCGGATTCCTGAACGGCATTACGCCGGAAGGAGACAGCATCGGCCTGCACGACTTGATCGCGCGCATGTGGCGTGGCCGGCTGTGGATCATCGGCGGTAGCGTGCTCGGCGCTCTGCTGGGGTGGGTGATCGCGCTCAGCAAGCCGGACTTCTATACCTCCAAGGTGGTGGCTCTGCCCCCGCCGGAGAAGGGCCCCGACGCCAATCTCGCCCAGTCCGCCGGCATGGCCGCCATGGCCGGCATTGCCTTGCCCAAAAGTGAGGGGACTTCGAAGGACGCCCTTGTTGCCATTCTGAACAGCCGCACCTTGCATGAATGCATCATCGAGCAGTACCAGTTGGCGGGGTACTACAAATCGGTCGACTCCCGCGACCGCACCCTGAAGGCCTTCCGCAAGGACTGGTCGGTCAAAGCCCCCAAGACTTCGGCCACCATCACCTTCGGCTTTACGCACACTGATCCGCAAATCGTCGCCGATGTCGCCAATCGTGGTGCCGAGTTATTGCACGAACTGTTTACCACCATGCAACAAGGCGAGGCCGCACGCGAGCGTATCTTCTTGGAGCAGCGGCTGAATCAGGCTGAAGGGGACTGGCAAAAAGCGGCCGATGCCATGGCCTCCTTTATGCTTGAGCATAAAGCGGTTCAAATCGAAGCGCAGACCGAAGCCACCGTGGCCGCACTCGGCACCCTGCAAGGACAACTCATCGCTCAGCAGATCGAATTGAACGCCCAGCGCGCGGTGAGAAGCGGCGAGGAGAACCCTTTGTTGCGTCTACTCGTGGAGCGCATCCACGGCATGGAAGGAGAAATTGCTCGTCTACAGGGCCCTGGGGCGGGCGGGGCCTTGATAGGCTTGGCGGCCTTGCCGGCGATTGGACAAGAATATTTAGTGTTAATGCGGGAGGGGAAGCAGCAGGAAGCTTTGCTGTCTGGATTGATCGCCCAAGTTGAAATCGCCAACCTTAACGAAGCTCGAGAGATGCGGGCGATTGCCACCATCGATGTAGCTCTAGTGCCTGATATGAAGAGCGGACCTCAAAGGGCATTTCAGTGTGGAGCTTTCACATTATTTGGAGGACTACTGGGTGTATTGGCAGCCGTCTTCAGCCCGGTGTGGCGGCGGATTACTTCTAGTTCCTTTTGATTCTTAAAAATGGAAAAATTAATAATTTATTGTTGTAAAGATTATTAGAAATGACAAAGATACTATTTGGATCGTCATTTATAAGTTTAATTGGAATGGCGGTAGGATTTATTTTGAATGTAATGTTGGCCAGGAATATGGGATCAAACGCATTTGGGTCTTGGTGCCTGGTCTACAGTTTGATCTTGATTTCAGCCCCGATTTGCTGCTTCGGGCTGGATCGTTTACTCCTGACTGAAGCGCCCCGGATTAAGGCATTGAGCGGCGTGCATAGTGAAACATGTTTAATTCGAACATCAGCTATTATAGTCGGCAAGATTTCTTGTGTGATAGGGGCCGTCGCGCTCGCCATCGCAGTGTACCTAGAAGCGCCACTTCAATGGATTATTGCATCAATGTGTGTACCATTGGCCGCCCTCACCACGCTTTCGACCATGGCAGTGCGGGCGCGACAGATGGTATTTCGTTCACAACTGCAGGAGCAACTTCTCCGGCCATTGATGTTGCTTGGGCTGTCTGCGGCATTCATCTTGAGTGGTATAATTAGTGCGGCAGCGATAGCGGTATCGTTGGTTATGGCTTTTGCTGTTAGTCTGTTGGCTAATTGGGGCCCGGCCTTCAAGGGTGCCGTCACGCCTATCGCCACTCAAGTCACTATTCCATGGAAGCGAGCAATCCAGTTGTGGGCTGCGACGGCATTGCTCTTCGCGTCCAGTCGTATCGATCTATTCATCATCGCGTTCTTTCTGGACGCTTCGGAGGTGGCAGGCTTTCATGTTTGCACTAGGATAGCAATAATAACTGGAACAGGGGCCGTTCTATTGAATGTGGTTGTAGGAAGCCACGTCGCCAAGTTGGTGGCGGAGGGGGCGCTTGAGACTGCGCAAGAGATCATGCGCAAATCGGTGCGCATCATTGGAGGTGTGACCACAGTTGGCATGGCTATTATTATATTGAATACAGACGTCATCCTGGGAATATTTGGAAGGCAATATACCTCCTATGGGACGACACTGGGCTTATTGATGTTCGGTCAGTTGGTCAACGTCATGACTGGACCAAACGGCATGATCTTGCAGGTCTATCATCTTGAAAGATATGCATTGGCAAGCAACGCAATTGGCATTATCGTGGGTGTGACAGCCACCATCCTTCTCATTCCATTATGTGGCCTCGTTGGCGCAGGAATTGGTGCATGTCTGGGTACATCCTTGACGCAGTTCCTGTGCTGGAGGCTAACTCTTCGGCAAACTCCGCTTGATCCAAGCATCCTTTCCAAGCCCCGGCCCCTCAAAACATGACTACGCCCCCCAATCCCAACTCAATCTATATTCATAGTGAAGGCCGTAGCTACCTGAATGCTCGAACTGGAGCAGTTTCCGAGCGCGTTCAAGGTTTACGCGCGTCGCTTTTCGAGGATCTTTCTGGTTCTGGCCAAATCATACTTGATTTCGGTTGCGGCACAGGCGGCGTGGTTGCACGGCTACCAGCAGCCAAAAGGATTGGAGTTGAGATCGGAAAGGCATCCGCTGAGGTCGCCCGTAGTGCCGGCATTGAGGTCTACGACAGCCTGTCCGCAGTAAATGACAATTCAGTCGACGTCGTCATCAGTTTTCACGCTTTGGAGCATGTCGACTCTCCTATTGATATCGTTAAAGAGATTAGACGAGTGCTCAAGACCGGGGGAGTAGCTAGAATAATCGTTCCGGCGGAAAGTGTGTACGATCAAATACACCAAGCGTGGCGCGAGAATCCCGATATGCATCTCCATACATGGACGCCGCTGAATATCGGCAATTTGGCGCATCGCGTTGGTGGAACTCACATCGTCACCAAGGTCGAGCCGATGCCGACCCGATCTAGGCTTGTCAGTATTCTGCGTTTTATTCCACCGGCACAGAGGGTAGCGCGTTACATGCTCCAGCGGCATCGCAACAGTATGAATGTCATATTGGAATTTAGTAAGACATAAATCTCTCTCCTTCAGGACATAGCCGGGCCATCTTCCTGGTAATTCAACTCCGCATCTGTCCGGCCATCAAAGTGTATGCTTCCTGCATTATCGAGACAGCGGCCATTTGGATACATATTCACCATAAGAACTTTACGTAACACACATGGCAATCCTCAGTAAACGCACAAAAACATCATTAATAATTGACGCATTGCGACTAAAAACCCGGGCCCTCCGTTTGCTCAAGCCACGCGCTAGGCTATCAGTGAGCAAGCTTCACCTGGGTTGTGGCGCTAGGCTTGTCGGTGGGTGGCATAATGTCGACCTAGTCTCCGGTGACGAAAGAATAGACCTTGGTGCTCGTCTGCCATGGCCGGACCATTCGTTCGATGATGCTGTGGCGCAACAAGTCGTGGAACATCTAGATCTGCGGGACCATTTGCCTAGATTCCTTAAAGAATTGCACAGGGTAATGCGTCCGCAAGGCCGGGTCTGGGTATCCTGTCCCGATATAGAAAAATTGTGCCACGGATATATCCGTGACCGCTGCAAGAGCCTGTATGAGGCGCGACAAAACCGATATCCAGTTTGGTGGGCGGGCTTGCTGCCGACCCAGCACATGCTCAATGAAGGATTTCACCAAGATGGCCAGCATTTAAACCTTTTCGATCATGACCTGCTCTGCCATTTGATACTCAAGGCTGGTTTTTCGACTGCTAGGCCAAGTTCGGAGGATGAGCTGATTGCAATTCACCCAGAATTTCCAAGGCGATACGATCACGAGATCACACTTTACGTGATGGCCGTGGCCTGATAATGCGTCGCCGCAGTTCTAGGCCAGATATCGCCGTCGCATTCACCACTGACCGCGTCGCCGACGGAGGAGTTAGCAGCCTTTGCCAGCTACTGCCTCACCTATCGCGGCACGCTCTCTTGATAACACAAGCGAACTCATCCTGTTTGGTGGCATGGCGCGATCATGGAAGACCTCTCCGGACCATCCCGACACGCGTGCGTGCAGGAAATACTCGTATTGTGGGGCGGCTAGGTAGACTATGGGATCTTCTCCGGTTCAACGCCGCTATTTATCGAATCTGTATCATCATGAAGCCGCGGGTGGTGCACTGCAATGACCCTTTGGCCATCCAGCATGCTTCATTTGGCGCGATAGCAGCAGGCGTATTCGTGGTCGCACATGTGCGAGACACAAAAAGGGATCCATCGCCCAGTGATGTCCGTAGATGGAGACTCTATTTTTCCTTATGTAATCGCATCATTTGCTTGTCAAATGATATGGTTGACCGATGGAGTAAAGCTATTGGTGGGAGGGACCTGCGTGGACGGCGTCTGGCCGACCTTACCTCCGTCAGTTATAGCGTAGTTGATACTTTGCGGTTTGTACCTCTTGATCCTAATAGCAAACTGGCCCTGCGTGCAGATATGGGTCTGCCGCCAGATGCTTACATCATTTTAGCGGTCGGAATCATTTCCGCCAAAAAGGGCTCCCTCGCCCTGGTGCAAGACGTTGCACCGCGGTTGCGTCGAGAAGGTAGCATGCTGGTCTTGGTCGGCGACACACATGCCGATCCAGAAATGACCAGTTTGGTACGAGATTTGGCAGACCGCTCTAAGGGATGGATCGTGTTAGCGGGTGCGCGTCACGACATTGAGCGATGGTATCAAGTTGCTGACGTGTGTGTAAATAATGCTCGCTATGAAGGACTTGCTCGTTGCATGCTGGAAAGTCTTGCCTGCAGTATCCCCGTTGTCTCGACAGATGTCTGCTCGGCAGATGAAATCCTCACTCGCTACAACTGCGGCAAGGTCGTAGTTGGTGACGATCCAGCTGCGATGGCTGACGCCATCGAATCTTACCGGTGCGATTCTAGTAGACGGATAGGAGATGGGGCTCGAGGTTCCCAGCTTGTGAGGCGGTTGTGCGATCCTTCCTCGGTAGCACGACGAGCAAACCGAGGCCTGCCAGGATGACTGTAGGCCGACGGTTAGGGCCCTACTTAGCGATTACCGACATCCAACTCTGGGTTGTTGCCTTCGTGACTGGTAGCTTGGGGTGCCTTGGTATATTCTTGGCAATTCAGCGCGGTGCAGTCGAAGTTGGACTGTCCCTAGCGGTATTTGTCATGACATTGCTATTCTCCTTGTTCGCTATTGATTCGCCTAGGCGCGGGTGGATCCACCCCATCGTGGCACTAATTCTCATCTTCATCGTACATGTCGGCATTCGTCCGGTGCTGGGGTACGGGCTTGGTCTTCCTCAGCATGTTGCTGTCCCCTGGGCTTCCTCCGGAGACTTAGACAGAGCCATGGCCCAGCAGCTGCTGCTCCATGCCTGCGCATGCATGAGCATGGTGCTTGGCTACGCCGCCCTAGCACCTGCAGGACGTTTATCCGCTATTTTACCTGACAGGGTGCCTCTCTCGGTATTTGCCTCCGGCATCATCACCGCAATCAGTATAATTGCGTTGCTTATAGCCGGATCGGGCGGACTGCTGAGGTTCATCCAGAATCTGTTCACTTCGTCATCTATCCGTGACTATGGCATGGATACAGGTGTCGCACAGTCGCTCTCTGTGCTGATCTCTATCGGAGTCGTCGCCGGTATGGCGTCGCAATTCCAGCCTAGTCGAATCGTGGCTTTGATCGGCGCTTTGGCCGGAGCCGCGTGCGCATTTTCAATGGCTGGTAGAAGATCCACTGTTATTTTCACGCTTATTGGTATGATTGCCGCACGGTCGATCTTCACGCAGAAGTTGCGCTTACTACCTTTGGCCATGATCGTTATTTTTGGGGTAGTCCTACTCGGCATTGTTGGTGTGGCTCGGGCTTCGTTATACGGCGGCGATGAGATTTCTCTCGAGAACAGCGGTGAGCTGTGGAATTCGAGCACTCTCGAAAGGGTGGTATCCGAGTCCGGCGAGCGAGTGAACGAGGAATCGGCGCAAATAGCCCTACACGCGATCGTTCCGGAACGCATGGATCACTTGTGGGGGGCATCGTACGCTACGATGATGTTTGCGCCAATTCCAAGGGCCTTCTTTCACGATAAGCCTCGCGGAACCGACTACCTCGCCGGTAAACTGCTTTTCGGCGCTGATTGGGGGATTCCCGTTGGATCTGTGGCTGAGGCGTGGTGGAATTTCGGCTTGCTTGGTGTGATTGTGGTTTTCGTGTGTTACGGAATTTTGATCGCATTACTCTGTATCTGGTACGAACGCAATCTCAACGACTGGACCGCAATAGTTCTGATAATTACTGCCGCGATTACACTTCAACCAGCGACCAACGCGGTGATCCCATTTACACAGTTCCTTGTAATGCTGTCTTGTCTACGGCTATTACAGTTACTTTTCTCCAAAATCCACAGATGACCAAAATTATTTTCTTTCTTCCCTCACTGGGCGGAGGCGGCGCCGAGAGCCATGTTGTCCGTCTAGCCAACGGCTTGATCGCAAAAGGCTGCCAAGTCTCTGTCGCTGTAGCTAGGAGTGGCGGATCCTATGAGGACAGGCTTTCGCCTTCGATCGTTATTGAGAGGATGCTTCGGTATAAGATTACTTCATCAACCGTCTCGATCGCATTATCGGTGGTCTCCCTCAGAAGGGTACTCAGGGACGGGGGGTTTGATGTGGTCGTTAGCGCCACGGCTCTGTGCCATGTTGCCGTTGGTATCGCCCTGCGATTATCTGATGCCCGGATGTGCAGGGTCTGCTTAGCTCAGAACAATCCCAGCCACGAAATCCAAGCTTATCCAGCCTTCATTCGTCCATTAATCGCTCGAGCTTACCGAACTGCAGACCTCGTGATAGCTCTCTCCCAGGGTGTCGCTGGTGTTTTGCGGCAGAATGTCAGACCCGAACCGCGCCCAATGTTGGTGATCTCTAATGCGGGCTATGATACAGATCTTCCGCTGAAGCTGAGTCAGCCCGCGCCTTTTGAGCGTCCAAGCCGCTTTCTTATGGTGGCCTGTGGACGTCTCCATCAACAGAAGGCGTACCCTGACATGTTGCGCGCAGTCGCTAGGGTCCGCGATATCCACGGAGTGGACGCAGAACTTTGGATAATGGGGGTGGGGCCCGAAGAACAACATTTGCGATCCATCGTCTCCGAACTCAATCTTTCCAATCTTGTTCGATTTCTGGGATTTGTACCCAATCCCTATGCTGTCATGCGGCACGCGGATGTCTTCCTTCTCACTTCTCATTGGGAGGGGTTCGGCAACGTAATCGTTGAGGCGATGTCTTGTGGACTGCCAGTAGTGGTCACTGATTGCCCATACGGTCCGTCAGAGATTGTACGCGATGGGATTGATGGAAGGTTGGTGTCGGTCGGCGACATTGAAGGTATTGCTTGCGCTCTTGCTGACTTGATCCGAGATCCGGCAAGACGCCACGAGATGGCGAGATTAGCATGCCTACGAGCGCGCTGTTTCGATCCTACTGTCATCTCAGATCGCTACTGGCGCGTCTTTGATTTCTGTCACCGCCCATCCCAACAGAGTATTCGTCCCCTGATTGCAGCATTTGCTCATGACCACCGTTTTATTCGTGATGCCAATGGCGTGGTGTGGAGCGGCGGGAGATTTAGACCAGAACATTGGCGAGAGTATCGAAATATTGCACCAGTTATTCGGGTCTACGCCCGGCAGATACAAGCCGGTCCGGCGTTTGATCCGGCACGGTATATATCCAACATTACCCCAGGAACCGTGTTCCGTCTGATTGACGAACCAGTGTCCTTGGTCCAGATATTTCGGAGCATGCGAGAAGTTCGCCAGGTGGATCTCGTTGTAGCTCGCCTGCCTAGTGTCATTGGTGTTGCCATGGCTGTCGCTGCTCTAGGCTACCGTAAGCCTGTTTATGTAGAAGCGGTGGGATGCGCGTGGGATGCCTACTGGAATCATGGAACTATCTCCGCTCGCATTATAGCGCCCTTCATATATTTGGCGATGCGGGCCATTTGCGCCCGTGCCCAATTCGTTCGCTATGTGACGCGCCTCTTTTTACAGCGGCGCTATCCCACTTGGGGCAAGCAATTGGCGGCTTCGGATGTAGCGCTGATCGGTCTAGGCAGCCTACGTTCACATCCCAAATCGGAGGTTGTCTTCGGCTGTATTGGTGCTTTCTCGACTAGAGCGAAGGGATTCGATGTCGCAGTCGAGGCGGTGGCCGCGCTCCTCCGATCAGGCCGCCGTGTGCGATTGGAATTAGTCGGCCCTGGGTCTTCGGAATGGGTCACCGAACTAGCCCACAGTCTGGGCTGCAGTTCACAGGTCGTGAACATCGGAGTTCTGCCTGGTCCTCATGCGATTGCACGATGGCTTGATGGAATTGATGTGTACCTGCAACCGTCCTTTCAAGAGGGTCTGCCACGTGCCCTCATTGAAGCAATGGCCCGCGGTTGCCCTGCGTTGGGTTCTACAGTAGGGGGGATACCAGAACTGCTTGACGAATGTTGTATGCACCAGCCCGGAGACGCGGCCACTTTGGCAACACAATGCGGTGCCCTGCTCGACGATCCGGGGCGGTTTGCTCGATCCAGTAGGCACAGCTTGGAAATGGCTACTCGTTTCCTCCCTGGTCCTCTAGAATCTAAGTGCACCGACTTCTGGGCTTTGATCAATCGCAAAATCAATCGCCATCGTTTAACAAGATGACTCTGGATTTCTCGTCTCCGCTATTGCTATGGGCATTAACTGGAACCCTATGTTCTTATAATCGTGGGGGTGTAACAATGCGGGATCATATTATAGTTCGTTACATCTAAGATGCGCGACTGGCCGAAGGTCTGCCCGTCAGGGACAGATCGGCTTTCCCACCGCCGATATCCGCACCATCCTGGTAGGGTTAGTCATCTACAGAGCTCGGCTGCGCGGATGTGCTCGAATAGGACGCGGGCCCATGACTCCATGCGTCAGTACTGTCTTAACGCTGCGAAATGTGCGATGTCCGATCTGTCGATCCTGCTTCCGTGTCCCCGAGTTCATATTCTTCCTTTATTTTCGGCCCGTTGAAGGAACTGCCTGATGATGAAAAGACGAATTATATTTTGTGATAATCTGGCGGCGACGTTCCTTTCTCATCGTCTAGGCTTGTTGGAGCGCACACAAGAACGAGGTTGGCACTCGATCGCCGCGGTTCCCATGCCGCACACTGAGATTGCAGCGCGGGGGATCCGCTGCGTTGATGTGAAAATGGTGCGCAAGGGGCTCAATCCGCTCACCGAGATGGCGACGGTTATGCGGCTGATCGCTATTTTCCGGGAGCTGAACCCAGCAGTGGTCCATCTGCGGACTCCCAAGATGTGGGTGTATGGCGGTATTGCCGCGAGAATCGTCGGAGTGCCAGGGGTTATCAGTCATGTGACAGGGATCGGTTCTGCGCTGAGTGGGCGGTCTTGGCGAAGTTGGGTCGCCCGGATTGCCTTGATCATACTCGCACCGGTGTGTTTCGGTCATCCCCGACAACGGGTCATTGTCCAGAATCGTGATGATGCAGCAGTACTGTTGCGCTTGCGTTGCCCGCGCCGGAAAATGCGACTGATACGGGGGTCAGGCGTCGATTGTGTTGGGTTGCAGCCCAGCCCAGAACCTCCAGGTCCACCGCTGGTGGTGCTCCCTGCGCGGATGTTGGCCGATAAGGGGGTCCGCGAATTCATCGCTGCAGCCACGCATCTGCGTCAGTGCGGCGTTGATGCACGATTCGCCCTGGTGGGGGCGTGTGATCCAGACAATCCGTCAGCGATTCCAGAGACTGAGTTACGGCAGGCGCATGACGTGGGCGCCATCGAATGGTGGGGATTTTGCAAGGACATGGCTTCAGTTCTTTTTCAATCTCATATTGTTTGTCTCCCATCGTATCGTGAAGGCCTGCCGAAAGCGGTTCTCGAAGCGATGGCGTGCGGTCGCGCAGTAGTGACCTGTGATTCGCCCGGCTGTCGCGAGCCTGTGATACCGGAGGTGACCGGCTTGCTCGTTCCGCCGCGTGATGAGCGGGCTTTGGCGCAGGCCCTGGCCCGTCTCATCCGCGATCCTGCCTTACGCCAGCGCATGGGTGCTGCGGGGCGGGCTCATTGCGAAGCCCATTTTGCCTTACCGCGCATCCTGGAATTGACCTACGGCGCCATCGCGGCGGTCGGGCCGCAGGGCGCAGCGGAGTGAGGACCCGGCGATGGTTCGGTATAAGATTGAGCCGCTGGATCCGCGGTACTTTCGGTTCTGGCCCTGCGCCGATGGGCGCGGGCTCTGCAACTCTTGAAACGATTGCTCCATACAATGGTGGTAAGTCCTTAATTGCGTTGCTCTGGATATGGGAGTAAGGTAGTTCACTAGCTGCATGACCCCCCATCGTTCCACTTCGACTTTGACGCCCCCACCGTCGGCCCGTTTGCCGGCGACGGAAATATCGTTCGCTGGGCCGATCGCTGGCGCTCAGGCCTCTGGACCGCGGAATGCCATTGCCCAACGGGGGTGGACGACCGCCAAGGTGGCGTGGTGCTTGGCGTTGTGGGATGCCGCAGGAATCGGGTTGGCCATGGGCTTGGCTTTCAGTCAGGGCTGGCAGATGCATGCGTTGTGCGGGCTATCCCTGCTTCTGGGTCCCGTCTGCGCCTACATTTTAGGGGCTTTTGCAGTGCCAAAAGTGACCCGCCCGTGGGCGCCGGCGCTGGCAGCAGCTTGTGGAGGCACCTTGGCGGCGCTGGGGGTTTTTGCATGTGCGCTGATCCACGATGCCTTGCTGCTTGCGGCGCTGCCACTGGCTGCGGTGGCCGTGTGGCCCACCTTGGCGCGTATCGTGGTCGGGCGATCCATGCGGCGGCGGGTGTCTGCCAGCCGTTGGTTGATCGTCGGTACGCCGGAAGTCCTCATGCGCATTGACGCCGAGCACCAGCGCGGAGCGCTGCGCGGTGAATGTCATTACTTGGTGATTCCGGGCCCAGGAAACGTGCCCCAGCAGGGGGTGGTGGGCTCGGTCGAAGCCCTAGGCCGCTGCCTGAACCGGCGCTGGACGGGCATCGTCATCACCTCACCCGAAGCCATCGGCGATGATGCCGTGCGTGACGTCATGCACGCGCGGCTGCGCGGGGTGCGCGTCTACGATCTGGCCGAATTCTGGGAGGCTTTCCTGCGCAAGGTGCCGGTGCTGCATCTGGGGGCTGGCTGGGTCATGCTGTCACGCGGCTTTCAGCTGCTGCACAGTCCCATCAGTTTGCGCCTCAAGCGGGTCAGTGATGTCGTTTTAGCCGGGTTCGGCATGATCCTGGCGGCGCCGCTGATGCTGGTCACCGCGATCATGATCAAAGCGACCAGTCGCGGCCCGATCCTCTTCCGCCAAGAACGCGTCGGCGCTCGGGGGCAACGGTTCATCGTGCTGAAATTCCGTTCCATGCACCTGGGTTCGGAATCCGGCGATAAATATACCCTGACCCAGGATCCACGCATTACCCGCGTTGGGCGCTTTCTGCGTAAATCGCGCTTCGATGAGTTACCGCAGCTGTGGAATATCCTGCGCGGTGACATGTCCTTTATCGGTCCCCGCGCCGAGTGGACGCGCTGTGTCGAGGCCTATGAATCGGTCCTGCCCTATTACCACCTGCGCCACGTGATCAAACCCGGCCTGACCGGCTGGGCCCAGGTCAATTATCCCTACGGCGCCTCGGTCGAGGACGCCCTCGAAAAATTGCAATACGACCTGTGGTACATCAAGCACCAGAGCCTGTTCCTGGATCTGCGCATCGTCCTGAAAACCGTGCGCGTGGTCCTGTTCGGCCTGGGTCGCTGAGACGGCGATTGCCATTGCTTTGAATGAACGGGGCTGTTTTGCCCGTTTCAATTCCGGCCTTTTCCAGTTTATTGCCCCCAACCCGCCACGGTTGCGTCGACGTGGGTCCACGGGACCAAAGTCGATTCTACGATACGGGCCTGGGTGGGCCCGAGATAAAAAGAGTGGCGTCGAGGGCCTGATTGCCAGCCAGGTCACGAAAACGCCGCAGGTTGCGCAGATCTTCGGGTCCGGGGTTGACCGTTGCCTTTATTTCCACGGGGCGCAGGTTTCCGCCTTGATCCAACAGCAGATCAATTTCCAGGCCATCATGATTGCGCTAACTCCGTTCACAGCCAGTCGTCGAGCACCAGTTCGGGAATGTCGGTGAAATCCCGGTCACGAGTGACCAGGACATGTTTGCCGATGAGCGCTTGGCTGGCGATAAGCGCGTCGGCAAGATGCAGCGGGCGCCCCTGCTTGGATCGGTCGCCCATGAGCCGGCCTGCGAGATCGGCTGCGTCGGCGGTGAGCGGCTCGATATGCAACCCGCTCAGCAGGTCGGCGAGTGATGCGTGCAAGCGTCCGTGAGGATCGCGGCGGTGGATGCCGAAGCGCAATTCGGTGATGCTGATCGGGCTGACCACGAAGGCCGAGGGGGGCAGGGCGCGGAAGCGATCGACGATGCCCGGTTCGCCGCGCAGGATGTCCCTAAGGGCATTGGTGTCGAGCATCCAGGTCATCGCGCGAAGGGATCCCGAGGCAGGTCACGCGGCGGCAATTCGATGTCGACACCCTTCCAGCTGCCGAGGGCGGACAGGACACGTTCCGACCACTCCTCCACGGGCTCAAGGATGATTCGATTGCCCTCACGATATTCGCGCACCCGGGTGCCTTGAGGCAGGCGGCACTCGCCGAGCAGGCGCACGGCGATGCTGTTGCCTGACTTGAAGGTGATGGTGTCGTGGCTCATGGTGGTGGTACATCCTTCGGGATATACATTGCCAGCGGGGGATGGTGCAAACATGGAGGCCGCATGATGAGTCCATACAAACCCATAGCAAGAGGTTGGCGCGGGAGCTGGCAATGAGCCTCCCCAGCTCCTTGTGTGCCGTCCGCCACAGGCGCCCAGTACAGGTGCTGGGTGAACTGACTGCGCCTTGGCTACTTAGTCAGTATGACTATGTCCGACAAAGTCCTCCTAGGATAAGCATGAATCGCTGTCTATAGGATTTTAGGTCGTGTAAGTTGTGAAGATACAAAGCTTTAGCTCAATTCCTGTTTTTCCGGAATAGGACTGTTTCAATAGTATTTCCCTCCAAAGGACACGCTCATCGGCCCGAGGATCAAGGAGGGGATGATAGAGGCCCGGTGACGTACCAGTCATACGTTGGCAAAGCCATGGGTGAGGGCCAACCGACCAATCCCATTGCGTAAGGGCCAACAGCCCGCCCCCATATGAGCCTGGGGCAACGCCCTAGGTAACGAATGTACATGAAAAAGCCCTGGGGAGGGGCGACCTAGAGAAGAACCCCATTTGGACCGCCCCTTCAGGGCTCGCAGATTTCTCGCACGTGTTCCTAGGGCGTTTCCCTAGGCTAGTACGTGCCGGGCCGTCGGCCCTCTCCCCCGCTATCAAAGACGCAGGCCAGAGGCCGCAGGACGCAGGACCAGTGGCTATGCCACTTTCGTGACCTCGGACCTCGGACCTAGGACCTAGGACCTAGGACCTAGGACCTCGGACCTCGGACCTCGGACTTCGAACTTCGAACTGCCGCGACGCAGGACGCAGGACGCAGGACGCAGGACGAAAATGCCACGAAAAGTTCCCGTAAATAAAAATAAAAATAAATAAAATAAGTAAACATAAGAAAAAATAATTAAAAAACTGAATGTGTGGAATAACCGGTTTTTGGACAGCTGACCATCGCGGAGCGTCTGCCATTGCCCAACGCATGGCCCAGCAAATTGCCCATCGTGGCCCCGATGACGCAGGGGTCTGGGTCGATCCTGCGCAGGGTCTGGCGTTGGCGCATCGGCGCTTGGCGGTGGTCGATCTGTCGCCGGCCGGGGCACAGCCGATGGCGTCGCGGTGTGGGCGCTATGTCGTGGTGTTTAATGGCGAGATCTATAATCATCTCGCGTTACGCCGGGATCTTGCTGGCCCCTGGCGTGGACATTCTGACACCGAAACCCTGATTGAGGCCATCGCGCAATGGGGGCTTGCCGCCACCCTGCCACGCGTGGTTGGCATGTTCGCTTTGGCGTTGTGGGATGCGCAGCGCCGCGAATTGACGTTGGTGCGCGACCGCTTTGGCGAAAAGCCTTTGTATTATGGCTGGCAGGGGCCGTCTTTGTTGTTCGGTTCTGACCTGGCGGCGTTGCGCCAGCATCCGCATTGGCAGGGGGGTGTTGATCGCCAAGCGTTGAGTCTTTTGCTGCGCCACAATTATGTCCCGGCCCCGTATTGTCTGCATCCCGGCCTGCGCAAGGTGCCGCCAGGGACCACGCTGACCTGGACCTGGGGCGACCATGGTCCGCAGGCGGGGGCGATGCCCGAACCGCAAGCGTATTGGAAAGTGCGCGAATGCGCCGGACAGACTCGGGGTACGTCGCGAGAATTATTCATTCCTGGTTCAGAATCCACCTGGGTGGACCAGGCCCAGGATCTGCTCGCGCAGGCGGTCGCCGGGCAGATGGTGGCCGATGTCGAAGTCGGCGCGTTTCTATCGGGGGGAATTGATTCATCGCTGGTGGTGGCCCTGATGCAGGCGCAGTCGGCGCGGCCCGTGCGCACGTTCAGCATTGGTTTTCGCGAAGCCGCATTTAATGAGGCCCCGCATGCGGCGGCAGTAGCCCGGCATCTGGGCACCGTGCATGAGGAATGGTACGTCGACGACGCGGTCGCGCAGTCGGTTATTCCAGAATTGCCGCACATATATAGCGAGCCCTTGGCCGATGCGTCGCAGATCCCCACCATTTTGGTCAGTCGTCTGGCACGCAAACAGGTCACCGTCAGTCTTTCTGGTGACGGCGGTGATGAATTATTCGCTGGCTATGATCGCTATGCGCGGGCGTTGCATATGGCAGAGCGGGCGGGCGCGGTCCCTGCGTGGATGCGCCGTATGGCCGCGGCATTCCTGCGCCACATTCCAGCCTCTGAACTGCGGGCAGATCGCCTGCGCGCGCAGGCGACTGCCGTGCAGGCCGGCACCGCCGCAGCGATGAACCGGGTTTTGACCAGCCATTGGCCTGATCCAGCCCGCGTGGTGCTGGGCGGCAGCGAACCGCCGACGGTATTCACCGATACCAGTATTTCAGGCAGTACCGATACGATCGCGGATCCCCTGGACCGCCTGCTGTGGTTGGATCAACGCGGTTATCTGCCCGATGATATCCTGGCTAAAGTCGATCGCGCAGCGATGTCGACTAGCTTAGAGACGCGCATGCCGCTGCTCGATCATCGCGTCGCCAAATTCGCCTGGCGCATGCCCAAGGAATTACTGCGAAAAAACGGTCAGGGGAAATATATCCTGCGTCAGGTGCTGGCCCGGCTGGTGCCAGAGTCCCTCACCAATCGCCCCAAGCAGGGTTTCGCCGTGCCCATGGCCGCGTGGCTGCGCGGTCCGCTGCGATCCTGGGCCGAAGACCTGCTCGCGGAAGATCGCCTGCGTCGCGAAGGCTATTTCAACCCCGCGCCTATTCGCCAAGCCTGGGTCGAACATCTCTCCGGCCGCCGCGATCATGACGGAAAATTGTGGATCATCCTCAGCTTTCAGGCGTGGCTGGCTGCGGACAAACGCTAACCGGCGACAGCGGCCAGGGCCAGCGCAGAGGCGTTTAGGCCCCAACTGCCAAGTCAGTAAGGATCAGCCGTGGATGCCGCGCAATCAGGCGCAGCAGCGCCCGCGCTGGGCCATCCGGTTGCCGTCGATCTTGCTCCCAATTTTGTAACGTATCGATGCTGATACCGATGCGTTGGGCAAATTGCGCCTGGGTTAAACTGAGGAATGTCCGCAGCGCGGCGAGATCCCCAGCTTGCAACGTCCCCGCAATAAGCCGCCGGCGTTGGGCGCGGGTAATCATGCGGGCGAAGTCGCGTTCAGTCAGTTCGGGGATGTCATGGTCCATGTTAGACTCCGGCAATGAGGTTTGCGTAGCGACGACGCTCGAGGGGGGTGGCGAAGCGCGCACTGATCAGGTGGATCGTTTCACCATCCTCGCGATCCACACTCACGACGATGATGGTTCCCTGGGCGATGGGACCGATGGAGCGGATGCGGTCCTCGCTGGCTTCGTTCGGCGTTTCATCGAATTCTTCGAGAATGAGATGGTCGGGGAGATCGAAAAGGCGGGCGGCGTCCGTGAAATCCAAGCCATGCTTGGCAATGTTGACCTGGTTCTTGTGGGGATCCCACGTGCAGTGCATATACGACGGTACGCTATTGGCGTACTCAAGCAAGGTGAGATCTGACGCGGATCCAATCTGCAGTGTCGGCTATGCAATTTACCCAAACCGCATGACGCCTGCTCGGACCGATCGATCTCAATACTGCTTCATGTACCGTTAACAGTCTGGCTTGGCCGTCCGTCGACTTCTAAACGGCCGACGGCCTGCTCGCGGAAGATCGCCTGCGTCGCGAAGGCTATTTCAACCCCGCGCCTATTCGCCAAGCCTGGGTCGAACATCTCTCCGGCCGCCGCGATCATGACGGAAAATTGTGGATCATCCTCAGCTTTCAGGCGTGGCTGGCTGCGGACAAACGCTAACCGGCGTCTGTGTCTCGGCGTGATCACGTTTTGCTCTGCGCGGCTATCCATTGAACTGGCGTTTTAGGAGATACTCTATTGGCGTGAGTGTGGATATGGACCGCCTTCGAACGCTGATTTTGCACATTGCAAACCATCCAGCAGTCAAGGACTTAGGAACTACTAAGCTCTATAAGCTCATATATTTTATTGATGCCAAGATCCTTCGTGAGGCGGGTGCCTCGCTGACGGGATCTGATTTCATCAAGTACGAACACGGTCCGGTTCCCAGCCGAGGAGAGCGTGCGATCAAGGCCCTTGAAAAAGATGGTAAGATAAGCATCCGCCTACGCGATTGTGGCGGCTTCCAGCTTTCCGAAATCGTTCCGCAAGTGGAATCCCCCGGGGTCTTTTCCAGTGAGCAGAAACAGGCAATCGATTCAGTTTTAGTTGAGCTGGGGGCTCATTCCGCCAAATACTTGTCTGAAGCCAGTCACCACGATCCAGCTTGGGTTTATGCCGGCATGCATGAGAAGTTGGATGAGACCTTGATGCTCTACGGCGAAAAAGAGGACCCCGTCGGGCTGTAACATAGACGTTAAAATACACTGTTTCGTGCGGGTGAAGCGCCAGGTGAAAAAGTCCAAGCATAGAGTCGGCGACGAATGCCCAACGGTATGTAAGGTATTAGCACTGAATCCTCATTTCGGGGTCGTCGTCCCTGGACATTCGCCGTTACGCAAGATGCGGGTGCACCTCCCCAAGCAGAATATGGGGAAAAGCGGTGGTTATCGCGCCGTATATATATGTTCAGTTGTCGACGAAACCATGTACTGCGTGATCCTGGAGCTTTATTTCAAAGGCGATAAAACGGATTTGGCCCAGGAAGAATATGAAAAGGCCCTCACCGAGGGGCAGCATATTCTTCTCGACGTGCTCAAACATTCTTGGGATGACGGCGCCTTTCCCAGCGGGTCATAAATTCACATTCACGCATGCTCAGCGCGTTCACTCGCGCGGAATAATCTCAAACAATTTATCCAGCCGCAGCATCTTCATATTGCGCACCATGCGCGGATCCGGTTTGATCAGGCGCATGGTGTTTTGGCCCTTGCTGGTGTAGACGTGGTGCATTTGGACCAGGCCGGCAAAAAAGGTCGAGCTGACTAGGCCGCACACGCTGAGATCGACGGCGACGACCGCGAAGGGGCCGGGGTTGGTCACCGTCAGCTGATGCGCCCAATCTTGGTGCAGATTGCCGAAATCGAATTGCTTGCTGATGAAGACGGTCATGGAGTCGCCGACGATAGTGACATCATAGGCACGTGGTTGCTGGGCGTTCGCACTCATGGTCGTAGTCTACCCCAGGATGCGGGGTCCTCACAAGGGCTAATCCGGGCGAGCTTGACAGTTGTCCTGGCACGCCGGGATCATCCCATGCGGGCGTGATGTCTAGCGACCCTGCTCTGCACTTTGTTGGCCGTGATCCGGCGCGGGCCGCCACGTTGGCGACGAGGGTGCTCTTGGCCCCGATGGAGGGCATCACCGAACACGTCTTCCGCGATCTGGTCATCCGCGAGGGGGGCGTCGGCGCAGCGTGTACCGAATTCATGCGCATCTCAGCGAGCCCCGTGCCGCGCAAGGTCATCCGCCGTGATTTCCGCCCCGCCGCGTGCCCGATCGGGGTGCAGTTTATGGCCGCCGATGACACGCATCTGGCCGCTAGCATCGCCCACGCCGAGGCCGAAGGAGCAGATTATATCGACCTGAATTTCGGTTGCCCGGCGCCGGTGGTGTTCAGCAAATGCGCGGGCTCGGCCTTGCTGGCGCATCCGCAGCGCATCGCTGGATTGGTGCGCACCGCGGTCGCGGCAACGACGTTGCCGGTGACGGCGAAAATCCGCGCCGGCATTGCCGACACGACCCAGTTGGAGGCACTGGTAACAGCGGTCGCCGACGCGGGCGCGGCGGCGTTGACCGTGCATGGGCGCTTGCGCGTGCAGGGTTATCATGTGCCCGCGACCTGGGCGTGGATTGCGCACGTCGTAGCTATTCGCGATCGCGTGCGCCCGGATCTGCCGATCATCGGCAATGGCAGCGTCGAAGCGCCCGCCGATGCCCAGCGTCTGCGCGAGCAAACCGGTTGCGACGCGGTGATGATCGGGCGCGGGGCCCTGGCGAATCCGTGGATTTTCAGGGAAATCGCGGGCGGCCCGGCGGCGACCTCGGCCGAGGTCTGTCACTTCGCCCTGGCCTATGCCGAGGCCATGCAGGCGGCCAGCGGCCCGGCGCGGGCAATCGCCCGGCTCAAACAATTCATCAAGCATATTCAGGCGGGGGATTTATTCGCCGCCGACCCGGGCAAGCGTCAAGAATTATTGCGCAGCGCTGATCTCGGCCAATTGCTGCGCTGGTTCAGGGAATGGCCAGATCAAGCTCACTCAGAATCCGGGTCAGTGCCAGTAGGGGCAGCCCAGTAATCGCGGTGTGGTCAGCGCTGTCGATGCGTGCGAATAAACTGATGCCGCCGGCTTCTAATTTATAGGCTCCGGCACAGTCGATCGGATTATCGCGGGCGACCACTCGGGCCAGGGCGTCCGCATTCAGCGCGCGCATGGTCAGGCGGGTCACGTCGGTATGACGGTGGCGCACTCCGCCGGGGGCGATCACGGTCAGGGCGGTGATCAGGGTGTGCTCGCGACCAGCCAGCCGCTGCAACTGGGCCACGGCGGCGCTGGTGCTGCCGGGCTTGCCCAAGATGGCCCCATCACAGGCGACCAGCTGGTCTGACCCGATGACGATCGCATTGGGGAAGTGTGCGGCGACGCTGGCGGCTTTGGCGTCGGCCAGGAATTCGGCCAAGGCCTGGGGGGCCAGGCGGGGATCCTTGAGGGCCTCTTCGTCGCAGCGTGGCGCTTCGCAGGTGAAGGGGACGCCGAGGCGTTCGAGCAGGGTGCGGCGGTAGAGTGAGGTGCTGGCGAGGATGAGCGGCGGCATCGCCGGAGTCTGTCGCGCCTAGGCGTGGAGGCTTGCATCAACGAATCTGGTGCGAGCAGAGAGCATCGCCAGAGTACTTGACATGTCCCCCCAAGATCTCCTCCGAGCCCGCCAACAGCAGGACATGCCCGATATCGCGACCGATACCGCGGCGCGGTTGACTGGTACTTTAGACCGCGTGGGCATGGCCGACATCGAAGCCCCGGTGCGTCTACGTGACAACGCCGGCAATCTGATCTTAGTCCCAGCCAAGGCCGAGGCATTCGTCAGTTTAGACGACCCCGAGACTCGCGGCATTCATATGTCGCGCTTGTTCTTATCTTTGCAGGCGATCCTTGGCGAAGAAGAACTGAGCTTGGCGGCCGTACGCCGTTTATTGCAGGCTTTTGTCGGCAGTCATAAAGGCATCAGCCGTTCCAGCGCGGTGCGCTTGGTTTTCGATTTGCCCGTGCGTCGTCCGGCGCTGGTCAGCGCCAACACGGCCTGGCGCAGTTATCCGGTGTCGGTGTCGGGTGAATTAATCGATGGGGTCTGCCATCTGCGCATGGGCGTCGAAGTCGCCTATTCTAGCACCTGCCCCTGTTCGGCGGCACTGGCGCGCCAACTCATTCAAGAACATTTTTTGGCCGATCATGCGGCGAATAAGCAACTTGATCGCGACGCCGTGATCGCGTGGCTCGGCAAGGAATCGTCGATCATGGCGACGCCGCACAGCCAGCGCAGCTATGCGCGGCTCGAAGTGGAACTCGCCGACGACGCTGAAGAACCCACGTTTGTGCAGGTCATCGACCTCCTCGAAGGGGCCCTCAAAACGCCCGTGCAAGCCGCCGTTAAGCGCGAAGACGAACAAGAATTTGCCCGGTTGAATGGCGCCAATTTAATGTTCTGCGAAGATGCGGGCCGCCGACTCAAGCATGCCTTGAATCGCGATGTGCGCTTCGCCGATTGGCGCGTCGAAGCGTGCCACGTCGAAAGTCTGCATCCGCATGATGCGGTGGCGCGCGTGGTCAAAGGTGTCCCGGGCGGCTTTCGGGTCTGAGCCAGACAGGCCGGGGCGCGTCGGCGGGGATTGGCAAGCGCGGGTGCGGCAGTTAGGCTGATGCCTGCAGTCTGCGATTCTCACGCTCCCTTCGCTTCCTTCGCTTTCATCGCTTTAGCCGGATGGTTCCGATGCCCTTGCAGCCCTTGACGATCACGCTCTCCGACGGCCAAAAAATCGAGGCGCTCAAGCGTACCCGCGCCAAATACCAGGAAGAGCTGGCCCAGCTCGACGCCGATCTCACCGAGATCCTGACTGCGTTCGCCGAAGCGGATTTCCTTGGCCAGTATCTGGGCGAACAGCCCGAGATCACCGCGCTGAAAGCACGCCGTCCCGAAGCCGACAAACTGGAAAAGCGCCGCCAGCACATCGGCCTGATCATCGAACGCCTGGATCAGATCATTCCCAAGCAGACCGACGTAAAGGTGCCCACGCCCGGCACCGCCGGATCGCGTCCGGCGTCTGGTGCCGGTGGGATTCGCAAATATTGAACGCTCCTGGCGCGCCGGCGTGGTGAGCGCAAGCGCAGCGGTATTGTCAGCTGCCTCCGTGTCGGCACGCTCCCTCCAACGTCGCGATGCAGAGGAGTCTCTAATTCCATGAGTGAGCTGGCCATTACCCTGCGCCCGGCCCGTCTGGGCGACGTGCCAGCCCTGCATGCGTTGATCAATCTGTGGGCCGGAAAGCGGGTCATGCTGGCCCGCAGCCACAGTGAGTTGTTCGAAACCATCCGCGACTTTCAGGTCGCCGAAGCAGAAGTCGGCGGCGTCGTCGGCTGCAGCGCCCTGCACATCGACACCGCGACGTTCGGTGAAATTAAAAGCCTCGCCATCGCCGAAGCGGTCCAGGGCCGTGGCATCGGCGGCAAGCTTGTGCACGCCTGCATTGCCGAGGCCGCTCGCATAGGGCTGGAGCGCGTTTTCTGTCTGACCTATCAAGTCGACTTCTTCACCCACCTCGGCTTCGTCAAAGTCGACCGCTCACGCCTGCCCGAAAAAGTCTGGGGCGAATGTATTCGCTGTCATCGTTTTCTTGATTGTGACGAAACGGCGATGTGGATAAAGGTTACGCCACTAGTTGCCGCTACGGTTTAAGTGTGCTGATTCATTTCTGACGATAGCTATATCACGACAGCCGTCCGGAGTCCTAGGTCCTAGGTCTCGTATGCCTGGACTTTTAGCATTGAATTACGTTTTGTAGTTTGCGTTCGTCCTGCGTCCTGCGTCCTGCGTCCTGCGTCCTGCGTCGCGAAGACTGCATTGCCACTGGTCCGAGGTCCGAAGTCCTAGGTCTCGTATGCCTATATTTTTAGCATCGAATTACATTTTCTCGTAGGCATTTGTCCTGCGTCCTGCGTCCTACGTCGCGAAGACTGCATTGCCACTGGTCCGAGGTCCGAAGTCCTAGGTCTACTTTACGGGATTTTTATGGGGAATGGTCAATGGCAGTTAGAATTTGTCCTGGTTCGCGAATTCCGTTAGAGCGAAAATTTGGCTTCACCCCGGTGTCACCGCCCGCGGCAGGCTTATCGCAGGCCTCCGTACCGCCGACTTCAGTCGGCAGGGCCACGCCGTAGTTCACAAGATACATTTAAAGCGCTGCGTCTCCGCGCAATAATCCATCCAGTGTCCAGGGCCATATGCACGTATTGGTGTGCGAGCGTTTGGTTTATAGGTCGCAACCAAGGTACCCAAGAAATTGAGTATCTCACTATTTCGGGACCTCGGACTTCGGACCAGAGGCAATGCAGTCTTCGCGACGCAGGACGCCGGACGCCGGACGCAGGACGAAGTGGCAATGCAGTCTTCGCGACGCAGGACGCAGGACGAAGTGGCAATGAAGTGTTCACGACGCCAGACAATTTTTATAGTGCGATACGGTCGCCGAGAATTCCAGGGGACCTAGTTGAATAGGACCGATCAAGGAAGCACACTCCCGGTCGCAGGAGTCTTCATGTCCCCGTCTTCCCCGCTTCGTGAATCCTACCCAGTCATCGATCGCGTGCGCCAGGGCGCTCACATCGATTCGGACCACGTTTACGCCGACATGTATCGGCGTTCTCTGCACGATGCGCCAGCGTTTTGGCGGGAACAGGCCGAGACCTTTCTGACCTGGCAGCGCCCCTTCGATGAGGTCTGCAGCGAGGATCTGCGCATCGGCAATGCCGTATGGTTTGCCGGTGGTCAGCTCAATGCCAGCGTCAATTGTCTCGATCGTCACCTCGCGACGCGGGCGAATCAGATCGCGATCCTGTGGGAAGGTGACGAGCCCAGTGACGTCCGCCGCCTGACCTATCGCGAACTGCACGCCGAGGTCTGTCGCTTTGCGAACGCCTTGATTGCGCGCGGCGTTGCCAAGGGCGACCGAGTGGCGATTTATATGCCTATGGTCCCCGAGGCTGCGGTGGCGATGTTAGCCTGTGCCCGCATCGGGGCGCCGCATTCGGTAATCTTCGCCGGCTTTAGCGCTGATTCAGTACGCGATCGGGTATTGGACGCCGATTGTCGGGTGGTCATTACTGCCGATGAAGGCCTGCGCGGCAAGAAAATCGTTCCCCTGAAAAAGACGGTGGATCAGGCCCTGACCGCCTGCCCGGCGGTACACACGGTTTTTGTGCTTAAGCGCACCGGCGGTACCGTGCCGATTTCGGCACCCCGCGATGTGTGGTGGCACGAAGCCACCGCCGCGCAGCGGCCGTATTGTCCGCCCGCCGTGCTCGACAGCGAAGACTTGTTATTTTTGCTCTACACCTCCGGCTCGACCGGAAAACCCAAAGGCATCGCGCATAGCACTGCGGGGTACCTGCTGTGGACGGCGATGACCCACAAATTCGTCTTTGATCATCGCGAAGGCGACGTGTATGCCTGCGTCGCCGATGTCGGCTGGGTGACGGGCCACAGCTACATCGTGTATGGCCCCTTGATAAACGGCGCCACGACCTTCATGTTCGAATCGATTCCCACCTACCCTGATGCCGGACGGTACTGGGATATGGTCGAACGCCATCGCATCACTCAATTTTACACCGCCCCCACCGCGATCCGCGCCATCGCCCGCGATGGCGATGCCCTGGTGAAAAAATATGATCGTTCGAGCCTACGTGTCCTAGGTTCGGTCGGCGAACCGATCAATCCCGAAGCCTGGCGCTGGTATTTTGACGTCGTTGGCGAGGGCAATTGCGCCATCGTCGACACTTTCTGGCAGACCGAGACCGGTGGTCACATGATCACCTCGCTGCCGGGTGCGCACGCGATGAAACCCGGTGCGGCCACGCATCCGTTTTTCGGCGTCGAACCAGCTATTCTTGATGAAAAAGGGCAAGAACTCAGTGGAAATGACGTCGCTGGCGTGCTGGCCTTCAAGCGTTCGTGGCCGGGTATGGCACGGACCATTTACGGCGATCACGAACGCTTCGTGAACACCTATTTTACGCCTTACCCCGGATATTACTTCACCGGCGACGGCTGCCGCCGTGACGCCGACGGCTGCTACTGGATCACCGGTCGCGTGGACGATGTGATCAACGTCTCCGGCCACAGAATGGGCACCGCCGAAGTCGAAAGCGCCCTGGTTGCGCACGCTTTTTGTGCCGAAGCCGCCGTTGTCGGCTTTCCCCATGACATCAAAGGCCAAGGTATTTTCGCGTATGTGATCTTGCACCAAGGCGTGCCCGACAACGCCGAAACGGTAGCGGCCCTCAAACAATCGGTGCGCACCATCATCGGCCCTATCGCCACCCCCGACGCCATCCTGATCACTCCGGGCCTGCCCAAGACCCGCTCCGGCAAGATCATGCGCCGCCTCCTCCGTAAAATCGCCGCCAACGACACCAGCAACCTCGGCGACATCACCACCTTGGCAGATCCAGCGATTGTCGACGCACTCATCGTGAAGCGCACATCACTGCATTAACTTCATTCATTCATTCATTATTTCGTACTTTCGTAGTGCTTTCATTGCCACTTGGTCCTGCGTCCTGCGTCCTGCGTCCTGCGTCGCGAATATCGATCTTGTCATGACAATGTGCGTTTTTGTTTGAAGTATGAGGTTCGAGGGCCGAAGTCCCATGTCCTCGCAATACCATGCAGGGAGTCTGCTTGTACACCGTCACTTTACCCAGAAATGATCGGCCCGCTCTCCGTAGCGCCGAATTCAGTCGGCAGGAGCGTTTCGTAGTCCAGAACAATGAAGCATAAAGTACGTCATTCGTCATAAATTCCCAGCCTGCTTGGCGTCAATTCTACTGAATAAATAAAGCACTCATACATATCGTTTATCCCGCAAACCAGACCGAGGACCTAGGACTTCGGACCTGCCGTGACGCAGGACGCAGGACGCAGGACGCAGGACGAAGTGGCAATGCAGTCTTCGTGACGCAGGACGCAGGACGCCGGACGAAGTGGCAATGCAGTCTTCGCGACGCAGGACGTCTGCATTTTGTTCAGCAATGAAGATGTATATCTGAACCAAGTGTGTGAGAGGGGAAAGCCGCAACCATCTCATCTGCAATGCCAGGTCCAAATGCCCAAATTGCCGCGAGCATGGAAAGGCTGCGATCTTGCCCTCCACCGTGTGGAAAAGCCCAGGTGTGCAGATTTCCCCAGGGTGGGCGACCGGATTGATTGTGGGCGATACGTTGCCAACTGTGGACGAGGCGATCGCGCTCACGATTCAGTCGGGCCAGAGAGGCATCACGCGTGCGTTGGGCGGTGCCAGTCACCGCGCGGGCGGCGAGGTCGGCCAGGGCGGCGTCGAGCTGGCTGACATCGCCTACAGGATCAGCAGGAATCACCGGCGCGGTGGTGTCGCTGGTGAAATGTGCTGGGTCGACACCCCAGGCTTGGCAGCCACGGCGCCACCAGCCGGGCATCAGGGTCACGGTGCTGCGCGGCAGATGTTGCGGTTTGGGCAAATCGAGCGCGGCATAAATCGGATCGATCAGGGCATGATACGCACGTTCACCTGGGCCCAGGACGACAGCGGCGGCCGGCAAAGCGGCCTGCTGTAAGACTGGGCGCAAGGCCGCGCCAGGGCTGATCGTTAAGGGATTCTGTGCGAATACTTTTTTGCATTCGGCCAGCGTTAACGGGGTACGCGCCGTGGATAGATCCTGGAAACAGGGGGGCTGCTCCAGATCGCCCAAGGTGTCGGGGCCACCGTGAGCACGCACGGCGGCGCGATGCTGGGCGATTGCTTGGGCAGGCCAGGATTCAAGCGCGTGGTGCAGCGCATCCCGCCACAGCGGGCGCATGCGCCACGCGGCCACAGTCAACAGGTCGGGAAATAATGCGATTAGCACGCGTTGCAGCCAGGTGCCGAGATCTTCGCTGCTATTCGGCGCGTGCACCTGCACCCAGTCGCGGCCCATACCGGGGCCGAGATGCGTGTCGAAGTGCGCCATCAATTCGGCCCAGCCGGTGCGGGCGGGAACATGCCGCAACGCACGCGCAGCGCCGAAATCCACCCGGCAGCGTGCGATGCGTCCAGAGCGGGTCATCACTTCCGCGTGATCGGCCTCACCCAGGTCGTGGTCATCGCTGGCATCCCAGAAGCAGGGCAGCAACGGACATTCCACGGTCGACCACTGCCGCGCCCAGGCCACGGCTTGGGCGGTTTTCACCAACGTATAGAGCGGTCCGCCGCCCAGGGCCGGTTGCTGGCCGGCCACCACCAGGGCGCCGGTGCTGGCTGCCCAGCGCGTGAGCACCGGCCGTTCGGGCTGGATCGTGCTGGCAATGATCGCCTGCCGATCCCAGGTGCCGCGCTCCAGAAAGGAACGGATCGCAGGCCGCGGTGTCGCCGAATCAGCGGGAGATGGCGAGCTCATCCATGCGCTTTTTCAAGGTGATGCGATTGATGCCGAGCAATTCTGCGGCGCGCAATTGATTCCCGGCAGTGCGGGCCAGGGCCTCACGAATCAGGGCATCGTGCACTTCATCTTCTAGGCGTTTCCACACATTGCCGGGATCCTGGGCGACCAAGCGTTGCGCGGCGGCAGCGATGGCCTGACGTAAGCCGGTACCGGCGTGGGCGGGAACCCCATCGGAGTTGGGCAAAGACAGGTGCTCGGGCGAAATAATTCCCCCGGTGGCGAGCACCGCGGCTTCTTCGAGGACATGCTTCAGTTCGCGAACATTTCCTGGCCAGGAGTGGCGGCGCAGGGCGGCCATACCGTCGTCGGTAATGGCGACGCCGCGATCCAATCGCGCTGCCGTACGCGCCAAGACATGGCGCACCAACGCGGGAAGATCATCAAGCCGGTCGACCAAGGGCGGCAGGGCGATGGTGACCACGCGCAGGCGATAGGCGAGATCCTCGCGAAACAATTTAGCAGTGATGTGCGTGGCCAGATCGCGATTCGTCGCAGCAATAATCCGCACGTCGACCTGGATCTCGTCATTGCCGCCGACACGGGTAAAGCGCTGGTCTTCCAGAAAACGTAATAATTTGACCTGTGCGGCTAAGGGCAATTCGCCAACTTCATCCAGGAATAATGTGCCGCCATCGGAGGAATGGATGCGCCCGACCGTGCGGCTACGCGCATCGGTGAACGCTCCAGCTTCATGGCCGAATAATTCACTTTCCACCAGGTGCTCGGGCAGGGCGCCACAATTGACCGCGACAAACGGCCCGTCCTTGCGTCGCGAATGGCGGTGCAGGGCGCGGGCCACCAGTTCTTTGCCGCTGCCCGACGGACCGGTCACCAACACACCCATATCCGTCGCCGCGGCGGCGGCGATGCGGCGGTAGACCTCCTGCATGGCTGGGGTCGAACCAACGATGGCGGTATCGGCGGGAGCGGTGGTCGGTTGCGCCGCTGCCGCCAACGACTGTTCGCCCAGGCCGCGGCGGACCACGTCCAAGGTGCGATCCAGATCCAAGGGCTTCGGCAGGTAATCAAAGGCGCCGCGACCGACCGCCTCGATGGCGGTCTCCATGGTCCCGTGCGCGGTCATCACCACGACCGGCACATGCGGATGCTGAATGCGCAGGTCTGCGAGGAGATCCAGGCCCGATTCGCCGGGCATGCGAATATCGGTCAGGACCAGATCCGGCGCCAATTTTTGCACCGCGCGCCGCCCAGCCGCAGCATCGGCCGCGACCGCAACGCGATACTCGGCCTGTTCCAGCACCTGGCGCAGAGCCCAGCACACGGCCGCATCATCGTCGACGATCAGAACCAGGGGACTCTCGGACATGCTGGGACTATGCGGGGTGATCTGGGAGTGGGAACGGGGAGGTCGTTGTGCATCCGCTATCATTGCCACTTAGTCCTACTTCCTATTGCCACTTGGTCCTGCGTCCTGCGTCCTGCGTCTCGAAAAATCATTGCCTCTGGTCCGAGGTCCTCTGTCTTTTGGGCGTGGTCAGGGTGGGATGATGGAGGTTTACTCAGGTTCGTGGCCAGGGGCTTTGGGGAGTGCCTGCGAATAGGAGACCATCATCTGCGTTCTGGATACCTTCGAGCCGGTTTGGATGGCGGTCCAGGTATCTGCAAACATGGAATGACTGCGTTTTTCGCGGTGAACTGGCCCTGCCTGCTGCGCCGACAGCGGCATCACCAAGCAGCAAGCTAGAGCAGCGTCAATTCCGTCGCCAAAAAGCTGCGTTCGCAGTAATGGCAGCGCACGGTCAGCGGCGTGGTTTTCACCACGTCGAAGCGCGTGGTCCAGCGTTCGTGGTTGGTCACGCAGTTGGGGTTGGCGCAGCGGGCGATGTTGACGAAACGTTCAGGGATCGCGACGACGCCTTTGGCGACCACGGCGTAGTCACGGATGATTGACACGGTAGCCTGTGGCGCGACCAGGGCGAGGGCGGAGAGATCCTGCTGGTCCAATTCGCGCTGGGCGAATTTCACCACCCCTTTGCGGGTGTGGTGTGACGAGCGCAAATTGAGGCCAATGAAGACTTCGTCGTCGGGATCGGCGAGGATGTCAACGACCTTCAAGGTCAGATTCGCGGGCAGATGGTCGATGACGGTGCCATGGCTGATCGCCTCGACCTGACGGACCTTGTGTTTATCCGGATCGGGATTCATGGCGTGACCGCCCCAAGGATGAGCGACAACAGCGCTTGACGTACGACGATGCCGTTGCCGGCCTGAGCGAAATAATGTGCATGCGCGGTGGCGTCGACATCGGTCGCGATCTCGTTGACCCGCGGCAGGGGGTGCAGAATGCGCATATCGGGCCGCGCGTCGCGCAGCATGCGCGCGGTGATGCGATAGGTCGCCTTGATATGGTCGAATTCGAGCGGATCGGGGAAACGCTCTTCTTGCAGACGGGTCATGTACAGCACGTCGCAGCGTGGAATGACTTCGTGGAGATGTTCGAACGCAGTGACCGAAATGCCGGCCTTGGTGGCCTGCTGGACATACGAATCCGGCATCTCAAGACCTGGCGGGGCGACGGTGACCAATTCGACCGGAAAATGCAGCAAAGCGGTGAGCAGGCTGTGGACGGTGCGGCCATAGCGCAAGTCGCCGGCAAAGGCCACGGTCAGCGGCTTGCCGCCCTCGATCAGTTGCGGGAACAACCGCGCGATGGTGTAGAGATCCAGGAAGGTCTGGGTGGGATGCTGATTGGCACCGTCACCGCCGTTGATGATCGGCACGCGGCTGACCTCGGCGGCCAGACGGGCGGAGCCATCGCGGGGGTGGCGGATGACGATGACATCCGCGTATTGCTCGACCATGCGGATGGTGTCGCTGAGGCTCTCACCCTTTTTCGCGCTGGTCGAACCGGCATCAGAAAAACCGATGACCTTGCCGCCGGTGGTATTCATCGCGGCTTCAAAGCTCAGTCGGGTGCGCGTGCTGGGTTCGAAGAACAGCGTCGCCATCAATTTGCCGGCAAGCAGATTGGCCCGCGGTTCGCGCGTCATTCGCTCAGCAGTGCGTAGAATGGCAAGAATATCGCCGTGATCGAAGTCGCTGATCGAGATGATGTTGCGGCCGACGAACACGGGGGCGGATGCTACGACCTCGCCCTGAATGACAAGGGCGGCAGGGGCACGGGCTTTCGTTCAGCCGCCGCGCAACCAGAAGATCAGGTAGCCTACCGCGATGGCGACGGCCGCGGAGAGGAAGATCCACGGCAATGCCCCGGTACCGCTTTGGGTGGCGGTCTCTTCGGCAAAGGCGGCGCTGCGGGTTAAATCCGGTTCGGCGACGGCGAGTGCCTTGGGCAGGGACTTTTTGGTCTTTTTAGCGCTATCCGTATGGACTCGGACCAGGGCAGCGGTTACCGGGCTCGACGGCGCCGGCGTATGTGCCGCATGGGAACCCGCATGCGCGACGCCACTCTCGCCATTGAGACAAATGCGTCCCGACTCGCGGGCTTTGCGCTCAGCGTTTTTCCGTTGGATGCGTTCGCCGAGAGCGCCATCAGGGGCCGGACCAAGTTCAGGTAAGGCGACCGGTGCCGGTTTCTTGGGGGTCGCCGCTGCCGGACTGCCCGACGTGGAGCCTGGTGGTTTCTTGTTCTGGATGACCAACGGCTTGCGCAGAAACTTGATCGCACCACCGCCGCGTTCAGACATTTCGGCTGTGGCGGTATCGAAGGCTTTGAGCAGAGCATCGAAATTCACAAAGCGATCTGCTGCCTTTTTCGCCATCGCGGTGGTGACTAGGCGTCGGGTCGCCGGTGACAGGCTGGGCACCATGCTGCCGGGATCCGGGACCGGATCCGTGAGGTGGGCGCTCATGATCGCACCCGGGCTGGTGCCTTTGAAGGGTGGGGATCCGGTCAAGAGGTGGAAAATAGTTGCGCCGAGCCCGTAAATGTCGCTGCGGCAGTCCAATTTTTCGCCACGCACCTGTTCCGGCGACATGTAAAGTGGGGTGCCAATGGTCATCCCGGTCTGGGTCAGATGCTCGTCGTCGTTGGCGCTCTTGACCAAGCCGAAGTCAATTAATTTGGCTTCGTCGTCGCTGGGGAACAATTCGGTAGTTCCGGGTTGACGTTGGATGAGGATATTTTCTGGTTTGACGTCGCGGTGGACCAGGCCGGCCGAGCTATACACATATTGCAAACAATCGGTGACTTGCCGCATCAGGCGCAGCACATAATCGTCGGGCAGGGCGCGGTATTCCTTGAGCAGCGCGGCTAGGCTGGGGCCGTTGATATGATCCATCGCCAGGTAATGGGTCGAGCCCGCAGAGCCGCTGGCAATGATATTGGCCAAATGCGGATGGTGCAGACCGATCAGGGCTTGGGTTTCGCGATGGAAGCGGCCGAGAAATTCGCTGTCGCCAGCCAGCCGGGCGCTGATCACCTTGATCGCGACTTCGCCTCCGGTCAGGTGATGAGTCGCAAGATAGACGGTGCCCATGCCGCCAGCGCCCAGCTTTTTCAGGATGGAAAACTCGCTGAGCTGGTTTTGCAGGTGCAGCAGCAAGTCGAACTGGGCCAGTGATTCTGGCGGCGCGATATGCTGGTCGACCAGTGCCTTCATCAATTGCCGGCCATCTTTGACCATCGGCCGCAGCCGATCGAGGTGGGCGGCTCCGGCCCAGCCATTGGCCAGGACCATCGCTTCCACCGTCGCCAACGCGATGGGGGTGGGCATGACCGTCGGGGCATTGGCAGCGTTTTGGGCGGACGCGACAGCAGAGGCTGCGGCAGGTGCCGGATGCGGATCAGCCATGGTTCCCCTTGGAATACGCCATCCGGCCAAGGTGGAAAGACTTTCTTTGGTCTAGGCTCCTACTTTGTCCCCATTCGATAGGGAATCGGGAAGGTGCGCGTACGGACATGGTTATCGGTTGCTGCCCTTGCAGGGTACTTGGATTTGGTATACCTTTTGCTACGCCAGCATGCTGGCGGCTTAAACCATGGCCATGCAGCTTCGACAAAATCTGAACCTTCGTATGGAACAGCGGCTCAAGTTGACGCCGCAGATGATCCAATCGATTGAGATCCTGCTGCTCTCGCAGATGGCCCTGGAAGAGCGGATCATGAACGAGGTCGAGAGCAATCCAGTCCTGGAGATAGTCGACGAAGCCCCCGCCGAGCCGCCCGAAGGCCGCGATGCCACCGATTTTGCCGAGTCGCCCAGCGAGCGCGACTTAGATCGCATGCCGCTGAGTGATCGCAAGCAGCGCCTCAACGAGGACGGTCCCGACAAGATGGCGGCCCTGGAGTCGGCCCCCGAGCGCGGTCCCAGCCTTGCCGATCACGTGGTCGATCAGCTTCGCTTCGTCGACATGGGTGACCATGTGCGCGAGCTTTCCCACGAGCTGGCCTGGTCGCTTGATCATCGCGGTTATCTCGTCGCCAGCCTGCCAGAATTGGTCGCCGAGGAAGACCTCGAAGCCGCCGAAGAAGCCCTCGAACACATCCGCCGCTGCGATCCCGCCGGCTTGGGTGCGCGCAACCTGGCCGATTGTCTGTTGTTGCAGCTCGGCCGCGAAGCCGGGGATAATTCTTTCGAAGAACGCCTGATCAGCGACCACCTCGACGATCTGCTGCGCAACCGCTTGCCGGTGATCGCCCAAGCCATGGGTGTCGATGTCGAGCGGGTCCAGGAGGGCCTCGAGGTCATCAGTCACCTCGATCCCAAGCCGGGGCTGCCCTATGCTGCGGGTGAAAATTCGATCGTCATTCCTGATGTCACCGTCGAATGCGACGAACAGACCCATGAATGGATCGTCTCGGTTCCCGACAGCCGCCTGCCCAAGGTGCGGGTCAATGAATCGTACCATCAACTTTTAGAAGGCGGCGGCGCGGACCCCAAGGAAAAGGCCTATCTGAAGGAAAAACTCGGTGCGGCCCGCTTCATCATCGATGCCGTGGCCCAGCGCAAGCGAACCCTGCTCAAGATCGTCTCCGAGATCATCAAGCATCAAAAGGCCTTTCTCGAACAGGGCGTCGAACAATTGCGACCGCTGATGCGCCAGGACATCGCTGATAAGATCGGCATGCACGTGGCCACCGTGTCGCGCGCGGTGAAGGACAAGTACATCCAGACCCCGTCAGGCATCATCCCGCTCGCCAATTTTTTCTCGGGCGGCATCGCCACCCAGGACGGCAGCGAGGCCGAAAGCTCGAAATCGGTCAAACTGCGCATCGGAAAAATGATCACCGGCGAGGACAAACGCAATCCGCTCTCGGATCAAGAAATCGCCGACCAGTTGGCCAAAGACGGTCTTGATATCAGCCGCCGCACGGTGACCAAATATCGCATCGCCGAGGGCGTTCCGTCGACCCGGCAACGGCGGGTGTTCTGAGGTAGATTGCTAGTGCTCTATCTATGCATATTCAATTTAAACCAGCTCACATCGACGAAGGAATTGGGGTGTCCGAGTTGATATTCTACGGTGAAATTGAGGAACTTCGTGAGTTGACATCTCGAATGTCGAGCATCGCCAATATAGATCTGGAAAAGAATGCTGGTGTCGCGAGGTTGGATTGGTCTCAGCAGAATGTATATTTCAAGGGTGTTCGTGTAACCATTGTTTTGGATTCACATAATCCGCCAACAATTAAGCGCCTCGACACCCATACCCTTATTGCCATGCTGATCGTTGGGTTCTGTATAATTATTACATATATAGCATATATACTTGGATGATAACCGGTTACTGGAAGGGGAATGTGACCGAGGTTTTCCATTTGACCAATTCGGGCTTCTGCCCACGTCGCTTCCCGGCCGCGTCCAATATTTTTAGCCAGCACACAACGGAGGGCGCGTAAAATGGGCATTCCTGAGAATCTTTCGCCCCAGGCCCGCCGGATTTTGGCGACGGCAACCCCTGCCCTGTTAGCGCGACATATGCGCCGTAAAAATATAATGATGTTCTGCGCTATCTGCGGGTTGATCGTGTGGTGTGTGCTGTGGATCGTGGGCGCCTTCATCGACCTGACCAAGCCGACTCTGGTGCCAAACCCAATATGGGCGTGGATGGCCATTCTTGCGCTCGTGGCCTGGCCCGACCCCAAATTGGATTTGCTGCGCATTGCCCTGGATCCAGCCATCGGGCAAGCACTGCGGGGATTGCCCACTTTGGGAGACCCTGGGATGGGAAATGCAGAACCGCTGGGGATCGAAAACGGAATGACGGGGGCGAAAGAATAGGCCCAGTCCTGTGGAGATGGTCGCACCTACACAGGGCGCAATTTCCGCCAACCTTCGGCATGCTCTATGCTTGCGCCTGCGCAGGCCTTCCCTAGCTTGCCCATATCATCCGCCGGACCCACCGGCGGTCCCCGGACCCGGTTGGGTCCGACCTCGATCGCGATGCCCGTCATCCCTACGACCTACCCGCCGAAGCCGCCGCAGCGGAGCGCCTTTGCGCCCACTGACAGAGCGCCGGTCTCAACGGAAGGTCGTCTGATAGGCACCCAGTTGCCGGAATGGCCGCGCTCTGCGCGGATCCAACCCGGTCCAGGCTGTCCCCAGCGGCGCGTGCCGCACAGCGCCAGACGAGGTCGGCATTCCCCCGGGTTCCATGCTCCAGTCAGGAACTCCGATGTCCGATTCCAAGGATCACCACGATCTCAGCGACCTCACCGTCAAGGATCTGCGCCTCCTCGCCGTTGAACACGATATCCCTAACCGCAGCCGTCTGGCGCGGGAGGATCTCATCTCTGCGCTCAGCAGCGTGATCGCCGCACGGGCCGAAAGCGCACCTGCCGCAGCGCCAGCGGCTGCCGTAAAAAAGGCGGTTGCTGGAGCGGTCGCTCAAGTGGTCGCTCAAGCCGAACCCGAAGTCATCGATCCAGCCAGCATCGCCGGTTTTGCGCTGCCCGCAGCGCCGCACGCTGCCGCTGACGAAGAAGACGACGACGACGATGATGATGATGAGGAAGATGACGACAGCGACGACAGCGAAGGATCGTCGTCCGGCGAACCCGAAGTGCTCGATCCCGCCGCCGTCCAGGGCGAAGGTGGCCGTCGTCGTCGCCGCCGCCGCCGTCGTCGTCGCGGCCCCCGTACGGGTGAGGCCGGCGCAGCAGACGGTACCCTCGGCGCCGCCAGCCCCACGGCTGATGCCCAGAATGGGGAAGCCAGCGCCGCCGATGCTGAGAGTGACCCGACCGCAGCCAAACCGACCGCCAGCGCACCGATGATCGACGCCTCTGCGCGCGCTCCTCGCCCGGAGCGGACCCAACGCCCGGACGATCGTCGTCCCGACGTCCCGCGCGGCGAAAATACGCGCAGCGACAATACGCGCAGCGAAAGCCCACGTGGCGAGAATCCACGTGGCGAAAATCCACGCGGCGAGCAGCAGCGCGGTGATTCTGTCCGCGGCGAAGCGAACCGCAGCGATTCAAGTCGTGGCGAGCGTCGCCCGGATGATCGCCGCGGCGTTGCCGGACCCACTGCCAACGGAAATGGTGCGGCTGCCGTCGCTGACCGCCAACCGCGGCCACGCCTCGAAGGCCCGCAGCGTTCGGTGCCCTCGGTGCTAGAGCGCTTGCGCAGTTTCACCGCGGGAATCCTCGATCTGTGTGATCCCTCGACGCCGTCGTGGGCGCAACCGCGAATGAGTGAATTGCTCGCCGAAGCGGGCCTTGCTCCGATTCCAGCTACCGGCCAGCCGCATCCTGATTTCCACGAGGTCGTGGGTTCCGTGGTGGCGGCGCCAGGCATCGAGAATGGCCACATCGCCGTCATCGAAGCCCCCGGCTTCGCCCTGCGTGGTGATCGCGGCGACTTGTTCCCGCTGCGCAAAGCCAAGGTCCGCATCGTCGGCGCTCTGAAGCCCAGCGCACGCGAACAACAGCCCAGCGCACGCGAACAACAGCCTAGCGCACGCGAACAACAGCCCAGCGCACGCGAACCGCAGCCCAGCGCACGCGAACCGCAGCCCAGCGAAGGCGAACCCAGGCGCTCTCCCGCGCCGGCAGTTCGTGCTGATGACGCCGTGGAGTCGCGTGAAATCGCCGCGGTTTCGCGCGTCGAGGCAGCTCCCAGCGCACGTCAGGCTCCGCCGCGTGCGGCCAGTCCAGCCAGAGGCATGCCCGCGGCAGCAGCACCGGTGACGAAGCCGGATATCGATGATGATGCTGCTCTGCCCGTGCCCAAGCCCTTGGACATCACCGCCGCGCCGCGCCCTCCGCGCCCGCAGCCACCCGTGGTTCTCGACCCAGTCGACGAACTCCCGAACAATCCCGGAGCAGCTTCGGCGGAGGCCGCGCCTGACGCGGGTTTTTCTCAGCCCGCCCCGGTGCCGATGACCGCGGCGGGCAAGCCCACGACGAAGCCGAGCTCCGCCGTCCCTTCTGAGGCGTCTGCAGCGTCTGCAGCGTCTGCAGCGTCTGCAGGGTCCGCGGGGTCCGCGGAGTCCGCAGCGCCTGCGCGCAGCGATCGTGGTGATGGCCGTCGCGCCCGCGGCGGGCGCAACCCCGGCCACGCCGTCCCGGCCGATATGGCGCCGAGTCTGCCCCTGGCGATGCAGGATGCCGACGAACTCGCCAGCCTGCCCAAAGCCGAAGGCTTCCGCGCCCTTGGCTTGAATGAACAGATCCTTGCCGATTTGGCGGCGATGGGATTCAACAATCCGACCGGGATTCAAGAGGAATCGATTCCGGCGGTCATCAAGGGTGTTGATTTGGTCGGTCAGGCGCAGACCGGTACCGGCAAGACGGCAGCGTTTGTGCTGCCAATCCTGCAGGCTCTGTACCAGGCCGAAGGCGATGGCCCGGTGGCTTTGGTATTGAGTCCGACCCGCGAATTGGCGCGGCAGATTCATGAGGCGTTCATCAAGATGGCCGGCGCTTCCGGCGCGCGTGCCGCCTTGATTTACGGCGGCGTGTCGATGGACGATCAATTCGATGCTCTCGACCGCAAACCGCACGTGGTGATCGGCACCCCTGGGCGCATCATCGATCACGTCAAGCGCAAGACCTTGGATCTGTCTCGGCTGCGCATCGCGGTGTTGGATGAAGCCGACCAGATGCTGGATATTGGTTTCTGGCCGGATGTGACCTGGATCATTTCGCATACGCCCCCGAGCCGGCAGACCCTGCTGTTCTCGGCGACCTTTCCGGATCCAATCCGGATCCTGGCCGAAAAGCATATGCGCGATCCGCAGCATATTCGCATCCAGTCGACCCAGGTCACCGTGGATCAAGTCGATCAGAAATACATTGCCGTCGACCACGACAAAAAGACTGGTCTGCTCGCCCATTTCATCGAGACCCAGAATCCGGAACAATTGGTGGTATTCTGCCGGACCAAGCATCAAACCGATCGCGTCGCCGAAGTGCTCAAGCGCAAAGGAAAATCGGCGGGCGCTATCCATGGCGATCTGCCGCAGACTAAGCGTGAACGGATGCTCAAGGAATTCCGCGAGGGTTCCCTGCAATGCCTGATCGCGACTAACGTCGCGGCGCGTGGCCTGGACATCCCCAGCGTCTCGCACGTGGTGAACTACGACATCCCGGAACAGCCGGAAGAGTACGTCCATCGCATTGGCCGCACCGCCCGTAACGGTGCCAAGGGCGTGGCGCGGACCTTCATCACTCCCGAAGACGGGCAATTCCTGATCGAAATCGAAAAGCACATCGGCATGGAATTGACCGAAGAACCCGTCGAAGGCTTTACCACTCATAAACCCAAGGCCGAACCCACGCGGCCCATCGCGCAGATGCAGGTCGGCACGCCGCGCCTGCTGAAACCGTTGGTCGGTGGGATTCGCCTCGGTCGGAGACGCTGACTGTATGCGACATGCCCTGCTCCTGCTTCTGTTCATCGGCGGGCTTGGCCTGCTTGCGACCGGCTGTCGGATGCGGGGTGGGCACGCGGTTGTTGAACCGAGCCCGTCGGCGCGGGTTGCCGGCATTGATCATCAGGTGGTTCCCGGGGATTCTTTGTGGGCGATCGCTGAGGCCTACGGCGTCACCACGCGCGTGATCATCGATGCCAATGATTTGCGCAGCAGTGAATTACGCCTAGGTCAGATCCTGCGCATTCCCGGGGTGACCGGCAGACGGATCGTCCCGCCGCCAGCCGTGGTGGCGGAAAAAACAGACTGGTATGTACCGCGCACCGCCTGGGCGCGGGTGCCGATCGTCGAATCCCTGATCGACCCCATGTCGGTGAAACCCTACCGCATGACCGTCCATCACAGTTCGGAGATGAGCGTATCGCTGCTCGATGCGCCGGCCGCTTTGCGCGAAATCGAACGCCAGCACATGGCGGGACTAGGCAAGAACACGCCCTTCGCCTGTATCGGTTACCATTATATTATCGCCGATGACGGTCAGGTCTATGAAGGCCGCCCAATCCGCTTCCAGGGCGCGCACGCCACCGGGCCCAACAATATCGGCAATATCGGCATCTGCGTGCTCGGTGATTTCGATCACCATCAGCCCAGCAAACGGCAGATGGTCGCTCTGGATAAACTACTCGACCGCCTGTGCGGCATGTATGGCATCCAAGCCTCACCCAGGACCATTTTCTGCCATAAGGATTTCGTCCCCACCGCCTGTCCGGGAACGAATCTGGAGCCGCTGGTGCGGGCCTATGCTCACCGCGGTGGCCGCTGATCCGTTCAGTCTTTGCTGACCTCTCCAGGGGATTGACGGGGTAGGGGGCCATCATAGGCTCCGCCCTCCCCTCCGACGCATGGGTGGCGGAATTGGCAGACGCGCTAGCTTGAGGTGCTAGTGAGGTAACTCTCGTAGGGGTTCGAGTCCCCTCCCGTGCACCATAATTGGACGAAAATTGGACGATTTCGACGCACCCCGGCCCCTTGGTCGGGGTGCATCTGTTTCCAGGTTTGTTCAGCGCTTCTTCATCGGTTCTCTGCTTGAGTGCAAACCAGATCCGCCACGCTGGGTCCATGCATGTCGATACTGTCGTGATCGGAACCGGACCAGGCGGCGAGGGCGCCGCCATGAAGTTGTGCAAGGATGGCGGCAACCAAGTCGTCATCGAAGAGCGTGAACTGGTCGGCGGCAACTGTACCCATGTCGGTACCATTCCCAGCAAGGCCCTGCGCCATGCGGTGCAACGCCTGCTCGAGATCCGTCAACATCCACTGATGATGCAGCAGGGCGATGACATGAAAATCTCGCTCGGCGCCTTGTGGCGGACGGCGGATCAGGTCATCAAGAAACAAGTGGTCATGCGCCACGGTTTTTATGAACGTAACGGGGTGCGGCTCTTGCACGGTCGCGCCACCTTTGTTGATGCCCACACAGTTGAAGTGACCCGCGCCGATGGTGGTCGGGACCGGATCACGGCCGATCATTTCATTCTCGCCACCGGCAGCCGGCCGTATCGCCCGGACAATATCGACTTCAGCCATCCGCGTATCTTCGACAGCGATACCATCCGCCGGCTCGAAGAAGCGCCGAAGTCGATGACCATCTACGGCGCCGGCGTCATCGGCTGCGAATATGCCTCGATCTTCCGCGCCATGGGGGTGAAGATCAATTTGGTCAACACGCGTGAGAACCTGCTTTCATTCCTGGATGATGAGATCAGCGATGCGCTCAGCTATCATCTGCGTGATCAAGGCGTGATCATCCGCCACAATGAAACCTATGCGGGAGTCGATGCTGATGCCAACGGCGTGGTCCTGCGCCTGGATTCCGGCAAGCAGCTGCGCAGCGATGTCTTTCTGTGGGCCAACGGGCGCACGGGCAACAGTGATCATCTGGGCCTCGAGGCGTTGGGCGTCGAATGCGACAAGCGGGGCTCGATCAAAATCGATGAAGCGTACCGTTCCACGGTGCCGCACATCTATGCGGTTGGCGATGTCATCGGGGCCCCGGCCTTGGCCAGCGCCGCCTATGATCAGGGCCGCTTCGCGGCGACCCACCTGCTGACCGGGAACTGCGAATTCCGCCTGGTCCAGGACGTCCCCACTGGCATCTACACGACGCCTGAAATCTCGTGCCTGGGCCGTACCGAACGCGAACTGACCGAAGCCAAGATTCCCTACGAGGTCGGGCATTCCCTGTTTCGCAGTCTAGCCCGCGCGCAAATCACCGGCCAAACCGTAGGCATGCTTAAGCTGCTCTTTCATCGTGACACCCACGAGATCCTGGGCATCCATTGCTTTGGCGATCAGGCCAGTGAAATCATCCACATCGGCCAAGCGATCATGGCCCAGCCCTCGCCGCAGAACCGCCTCGATTATTTCATCAGCACCACCTTCAATTATCCGACCATGGCTGAAGCGTACCGGGTGGCTGCTTTGAACGGTTTGAATCGCCTTTTTTAATCTTTTCTCATTGCCGCTGGTCCTCCGTCCTGCGTCGCGATCTAAGAGTGAGACGATTGGCTTGGATGTGAACTTTATTACGTTTTCAGGGAGGAGCGTGAAAAACCAAACCTCATCCTGCGATTGCGAGGACGCCGGACGCAGGACGATGGTCCCGGAACAGGCGTACGTACCCGAGATGCGATATTCGCGATCGTGAACGATGGTCAGGGAAAGTCGCACGTACCCGGTATGCGAAGTTCGAGACGCCGGACGAAAGTTGGTAGGATAACTGTGATTCGAAACAAGAAAGAGCACACGTTTAAGGAGACCATTATGGAATCAGAAAAGTTCGTTTACTCGGCGGATATTGACGGTTACGTCGGGGTTGCCGTGGTCTTGGGTCAGGGACAGCTCGCCGATTAAGGATTGAGCTTCGCTTGCCAGAGATTTGGCAGATTCTTCGTGGTCGAGGGCGGCGGCGCAGCGCGCGCGGCGGCACAGGAGCAGGCAATCAAATTCACTGGGTCGCCGGGGATGCGTGAGCAGGAGGTGTGCGGCTTCGTCGAGATCGGCTTGCGCTGCGGGAAAATCGCCGCGATCGAGCCAAGCCTCGGCGCGACTCGACAAGGTGTTAATGATGCCATTATATTCGTCCATGCCACGGTAGGCGGCCAAGCCCTGATCGTACTGGGTCATGGCTTCCTCATTGCGGCCCAAGCGCCGAAGGACGTCGCCACGGCGCCGGTACATCAGCGGCCAGCCTTTGGGTTCGCTGCTGGCCCGCATGGCCTGTTCGGCCTGATCAAAACAGGTGATGGCCTCGCTGTGGCGACTCAGCAGGTCCAGCACATTGCCTTCGTTCTGCAAGGTCCAGCCGACCTGGGCATGGTTGCCCAGATGGGTGAAAATCTCTCGAGAGATGGCGAAGCAGGACAGGGACTTGGCGAAGGCACCCAGACGCTGATGGGTCATCCCGGCGACCCGCACCGACACCGCTTCGGCGAATTGCTCGGCAGCCTGTTCGGGCGTGGGTTGGTCGGACATCGGGGCTCCAGGGGCAATTTCCCGGCGCTAGGCGCGGGGCATTGGGCGGGGTATTGGGAGAGCGACTGAGATGACTGGCCGAAGGACCACGTCGGGGTGAAGGCTCGGTGTCGAGTGTGTGCAGTCCAGGGTGGGTATTCAACGATGAACACGCGGATGAACACGCGAAGACGGTTGCGGGTCGACTGCAGCTGGGCTGAAAGGCGGGCACGGGGTCGCTTTCCCGATCTCGTGCCCGGCGTCCTTGCCGTAGTTTGCGGATGAACGGAGGGGGACCGTTGATACGGTCGATGGGTATGCAGGGATTGACCCCTATCCTGGTGGGCGTGGATGGCTTGGCCGCAGGCGAGCATTTCGTGCTGGAGGGTGGCCGACCAATCCAGGTCGGGCGCAGTTCGGCCTGCGATATTTCGTTGCAGCGGGTGCCGCGATATCAGATTCTCAGTGAAACCCAGCGGGCCCAGCTACCCGAGTTCCAGGCAATCAGCCGCCGGCATCTGACGATCACCATTACTGGCACCGAGGCGCATCTCGAGAATCATTCCCAGATCGGCACGTGGTGTGATGAGATCCGTTTCGATGGCGCGCAGACGGTGACCCTGAGCACGGAGGGGGTCACCTTGCGCTTGGGTCCGCGCGAACAATTTCGTCTTTTGCTGGTCGATTCCGACGGGTTAGATCAACTGATGTCGCAGACGCGGCCGATGACCCTGGCCACGACGCAGCTGCGCAGTCCCGAAGATCAGCGTGAAACGAAACCGCAGCCTGCGCTCTGAGGCGCGCCGGATCCGGCTAGATATTTATTCTTCGACCGGGATTTCTGCGGCCTGTTTAAGCAGATCCGCCGCGGCCGCGGCCTCGGCCCGGCGTCGGCTGGAGCCCATGCCGGTGCCTTCATGATCGGCAACGCGGGCGGTGGCGGTGAATTCCGGCGCATGGTCGCTGCCGCCGCTGCGATCGCAGCCATACGCGGGCAGGCACTGATGACGCGCGAGTGACCATTCTTGCAAAGCAGTCTTGGCGTCTTCGGGGGTGCCAGCCAAGGGCTCTGCCAGATCGCGGATGTAGAGGCGTTCAACGGCGTCGACCAGGGCGTCAAAGCCGCCGTCGAGATAAATACCGCCGAGAATGCCTTCCATCAGATTGGCCTTCACCGAATCCGGCCAGGGTTCGCCCAACTGGTCGCCGACCAAGCAGATGTCGTGCAGGCCATGTCCATCAAAAACACGAGCCAAAGCGGTGCGACTGGCGAGCAGTCCTTTGCGCCGCGACAAGGCGCCTTCGCTGGCCTGGGGATGACGGCGGTACAAGAGCAGGCAGATCGCCGCGCCGAGCAGGGCATCGCCGAGAAATTCCAGGCGCTCATTGGCGCGATCGCGCCGTTCTTCGACCGTCGATTGCGCCCCGCAGCGGCTCGAATGCGTGCACGCCTGTTCGAGCAGGGCCTGATCCTGGATGGCGTAGCCAAGGACTTCGCCCACACGGCGGATACGGGTGGCGGGGGCGACGGCAGCAGAACCCATGGGGACTGGAACCTAGGCGCCTGGACTGGATAAGGAAGCCCGTGACTAGCGTGGCTCCTCTTGATGTCCTGCTGGCTTGCGCGGCCTGCGGCCATGAATGTCGCGTGCCCAGCCGCTTGGTCGGACGCAAAGTCCCGTGTCCGCATTGTCAGCGCCTGATCGAGGTACGCATCCCAGCTGTTCCAGAAGACCGCTTGGTCGGCAAATCCATTGGCGGCTGCCACCTGGTCCGCCGGCTGGGCGCTGGTGCGCTGGGCGTGGTCTATGAAGCCCAGCACGAGCGCCTCGGACGCACCGTGGCGATCAAGATGCTCTCCAGCAAGGCCGCCAATGATCCGGGTCTGGTCAGTCGCTTTCAGCGCGAGGCCCGCGTGGCGGCGCGCATCCAACACCCGCACGTCGTCGCGGTTCATGACTGTGGCTTGGATCGCGGCGTGTATTTTCTGGTCATGGAATTTGTCGCCGGCACCACCCTGGCCGGCCTGGTCGAAGAGCGCGGATCCCTGCCCTGGCAAGAGGCCTGCGGTTATCTGCGCCAGATCGCGGTCGCCTTGGATCATCTGGCCACCCTGGACATTATTCATCGCGACATCAAACCCGCCAATATTCTGGTGACTCCGCAGGGGTCGGCGAAATTGGCGGATCTTGGACTGGCTAAACAGCTTGATCCCGGCGCCGGTGAACTCAGTTTGACCATGCAGGGCACGGCCATGGGTTCGCCTGGTTATATGCCGCCAGAACAGGTGCGCGATGCCAAGGCGGCGGGACCGTCGGCGGACCTCTACAGTCTGGGGGCAACATTTTATCATCTGCTCGCCGGGCGCCCGCCTTTCGAAGGCAGCAACGGCGCCCAGATCATGATGAAGGTGCTCAACGAGGATCCGCCGCCGATTAAAAGCCTGGTACCGACCCTGCCGATCGGCATCGCTGATCTGGTCGATCGTTTATTAGAAAAAGATCCCCGCGATCGCCCGCAAACTGCCGCCGAGGCCATTGCTGAAATTGATGCTGCCCTTGCCGCGCCGCAACAAGCGCGCCCTCGGCGCCGTCGCCAGGGGGGCCGTCCGCCGCGGCGGCACGGGACGTGGATCGCGATGCTCATCATCGTCGCGGTGCTGGGTGCCGCGTTGGCGGTATGGCTGTTGTGGACCTTATAATGCGGGTCGATTTCCATCTGCATACCGAGCACAGCGACGGTGGTCTGCCGGTCGAGGATCTGCTGCGCCAGGTGCGCTTGGCGCGGCTGACCCATTGGGCGATTACCGATCACGATACCTTGGCCGGCTATCATCGCCTGCACGGCCAGCCGGGCCTGATCCCCGGCGTCGAGGTCACCGCCGAAATGGCGGGCCGGGAAGTGCACGTCGTCGCCCTGGGCATTGATCCGGCGCACCGTGGCTTTGTCGATTTTCTCGCCGATATCCGCGCCCTGCGCCGTCTGCGCATCGGCAATTTGATCGCCATGCTCGGCGAATCCGCGCGGCTGAGCCCTCTGAGTATTGCGCCGCGGTCGGATGCGGTGACCCGTTGGCACCTCGCTTCGGCGCTGGTCACCCTGGGCCGCGCCGCCAGCGTGCGCCACGCATTCGACGAATTGATCGGCGATGTCCATCAGGCTGTCCTTGCGCAGCCCGCCTATCCCAGTCTGGCCGATACCGCCGCCGCAATCCACGCCGCCGGCGGAGTCGCTATTCTCGCCCATCCGGGAATCTACGCCGACGAGGAAACCATCGCCGGATACATGGTAGCGGGACCGTTGGATGGCTTGGAAACCAACCATCCCCGCCTAGATCCGCAGCTAGCGCAGAAATTGATCGGCTTGGCTGAACGGTTTTCCTATCTCCACAGCTGCGGCAGCGATACCCACGTTATCGGCGCCCGGCGTCCGGGTGATCCGCGCTCGGATGACCGGGTTATTCCGTTGGTCCAGCGTTTGGTAGGATGACGCCTTTATCTGCTCTTCCCCGCTTGTTTCCCCCCCGCTGAGGAGATGTTTCGTCATGGAACCGGTCCTGCTCGCTAAATCCTTCAAATACCGCGGCCACATCGGTTCGCATGGGGCGGTCTTCACGGGCCGACTGTATTTTGACGACGAGGCGCTGTATCTGATCCACGGCAAGCATTCGTGGGAATCGCAGCAACAGGCCTTTGCCGTGCTCGGGGTGATCGGCGTGCTCATCGACCATCTGCGCACGCGGAAAAAGCCGGTCAGTCATCCCTTTCCCAGCACGACCATCGATACCTTGCCCTTGGCCGTGCACGACAAAATTGATCTGCGCGGCGTCAAGCCGACCGCCACCTTGTCGGTGGTGCCCAAAAGCGAGATCACCGGCTTCAGCTCATCCTGGCTGAAAGGAATGGTCTTCACCGTCGGCACCGTCGAGATCGTCCCGGTCAGTCCGAAAGGCAAGGCGCACAAACAATTGGCGCAGTATGGGTATGTGGCGACGAATGACGCGGCGAAGAATGCAAGCGCCGCGGCCAATGAGCGCACCTCTTCGGTCTGAACGAACGTTTTTTCTGTGGGATCTCTGCGAATAGGCGGGCTCAGGGCCGCGGACCCTGCCGCAGACGAACCCACGTGTCATCGTGGTAGCGTGCTTTTTCGATTCGTTGCCGGGCGCTGATTTCCGCGGCGGTCCACTCGCCCGCGACTACGGTGGCGTCAAGGGCGCTAGCCAGACCGCTGACCAGGGCCTCGGCCGCCTCGGCACAAGCAAGCCCGCACCCTGCGACCACGTCCCCATCCCAGGGATTGCTGGCGAGCTTCAGGCTGCCGTGGATCAGAACCCGGTCGCCGCGCACGCGGGCGGCGCTGCCCAGGACCTTCCCCTGGGCCAGGATCAGGTCTTCGGCGGCGGGGCTGGCGAAGCAGCGCGGTTCCTCGCGGTAGCGACGATCTCCGGTGGTGGCCTCTTGGCGGTCGAGGTGCGCTCCGTGCGCGGTCAAAGCAGTGCGGATGGCGCTGTGGATCCGCGCATACATCGCTGCCGGCTGGACGGGCAGGTCGCGTCCGACGATGGCGACCAGGGCATAGGTGATCTCGTGTTCATGCCAGATCGCGCCGCCACCGGTGATGCGGCGGACCAGAGCGGGCAGCGGGTGGCCGGTCGCGGTCAGGGCCGCGCACACGGTTGCATAGTCCTGAAAATACCCGAGGGACACCGTGGCTGGGGCCCAGGAGTACAGGCGGATGGTGGCTTCGGTGGCCATTTCCAGCAGGGCCTCGTCCGCGGCCATCTGCAACGGTCCAGGGCCAGTCAAGTCAGGAAGTCGGCGCGCGGGCGGTTGCATCACAGGTTTCTCGGAGCGCGGCGGTGGATTGAGCTTGGCAGACGGGCCTTATAACCTGCCCGCCGGAATACCGTAGAGGGTGTTCCCGCATAGGGGGATGCATGTCCAAAGAACTCATCGTCGCCGGAGGCATCGTCGCTGCCTGTATCGGTCTTTCCGTGGTGGCCTTCATCAAGCCAGCAGAGAAGGCTCCGGAGGTTGCGGAACCCGAACCAATCACGGCCCAGATCGATCCGCCGGTGGCGCCTGATCGCTGGAGTGATTCCGGCACATCTTCCGGAATGACCCCGGGCAATGATCCCTTCGCGAATTTTCCGAGCCCTGGGGTGAATCCGCCACCGGTCCCGGCAGTGCGGCCCCAGCCGCCTATCGTCCACGTCCCGCCGCCGGCATTGCCGCCGGCATTGCCGCCGCCGCCTGAGACGCCGACCGAGAAGACCCACGTGGTGGCTAAAGGCGACACCCTCGGTGACATCAGCCGCCAATATTACGGCACCTCCAAGCATTGGGAAAAGATCAAGGACGCCAACAAGGTTGACCCGAGTGGTCTGGCCGTTGGACAAAAGCTGATCATTCCGGCGATAGCTGCCGAAATCCCGATCGGATCCAGCAGCACTGCCGATTCGGGCAGCAGCGCCGGCTTGTATGTCGTCAAAAAAGGTGATTCCTATTATCGCATCGCCGAGCGCGAAATGGGTGATCCGAGCCGGGCAAAGGATATTGAAAAATTGAATGGTATCAGTGCTGAGGACCTGCGCGTCGGTCAGAAGCTAAAGTTGCCATCGCGCGCCGCGACCGGTTCGCCGGCCCCGGCTGCCGGTGGCTCTTCACCCAGCACCAACGCGCCTGCAGGCAGCCGCACGCATAGCGTGCAGCGCGACGAATATCTGATCGATATCAGCGAGAAATATTATGGCACCACGGCCAAGTGGAAGACCATCGCCGACGCCAACCCGGGCATCAATCCGAATAATCTCAAAGTCGGGCAGAAACTGGTGATCCCAGACGCGACCGGCTCGTCGCGCGCGTCCACTTCAGGCGGATCTGACGCTGCAGCAAACGGCGGCGACACCTACACCATCAAATCCGGTGATACCTTGGAAAAAGTTGCGCAGAAACTCCTGGGGGATGGCAGCAAATGGCAGGACATCGCCAAGCTGAATCCTGGGGTTGATCCCACTCGCTTGATGGTCGGTCAGAAGATCACCGTGCCGAAAGGCGCGGCCAAACCCGCACCGGCTCCTGCTCTGCCCGCCCCTGCGCCCGCGCCCGTCATCCCGACGCGGTCCAGCGATACGCCCTTTATAGATCCCGCACCGGTGTATGCCCCCCCAGCGCCTGCACCGGCGCCGATGACTCCGCCCGCGCCTGTGGATCCGTGGAGCAGCTTGCCGCCCGCCCCGGGCCCGGCTCCGGCCACCACGCCGGCGCCGTTAAACGACGATCCGTGGGCGGATTTCCCCGGCTCACGCTGAGGCCGTTCAGCTCCTGACCCGCTAACGGTGCTGTTGGTTCGCCAACGGTTCCACCAGGGGCGGGAGCAGCTGTCGGCAGGCCGACCCTGGACACGTTTGCACCGGACTGGCGACCTGCGGTTGCGACGTGAACAGTTCCGGCGTAAACTCAGCTTACATGGACAGCGAACGCGATCGTCTAGTAGCTGATCTGGCGACGATTCTTGAGGTCTCCCGCGCGATGGGGGCCGAACGCGATCTAACCAGTCTGCTGGACCTGATCGTTTCGGCGGCAACCACCCTGATCGCCGCGGATCGCACATCGTTATTCCTGGTCGACCACGAGCGCGGTGAGTTATGGACGACGATTGCCCAACGCTCGACGGCGATCCGTCTGCCGATGGGAAAAGGGATCGCGGGCTTGGTCGCGCAGAGCGGCGAGACGGTCAATATTCCAGCGGCCTATTCCGATCCCCGCTTCGATCCGGCGAATGATCGGCACACCGGGTACGCCACGCGCAGCATTCTGTGCATGCCGTTGCGCAACCACCGTGGAATCATCGTTGGTGTCATTCAGGCCCTCAATAAACGCGAAGGCCATTTCGTCGAATACGATGAACAGGTGTTGAGCGCGCTGTGTGCGCAGGCCGCGGTCGCTATCGATACCGCCCGCTTGATCACCAGCGAGCGTGAACGTGAGCGTTTGTCGCACGAACTGGAATTGGCTGCCGGGATTCAGTCTGGCCTGCTGCCATCCGACTGCCCGCCCAGTGAGCATTGGCGGTTTGCATCATTTGCCCGGCCCTGTGACGAGACCGGGGGCGACTATTATGATTACCTAGTCGGCCCGACTGGAATTGATGTCATTGTTGGCGATGTCAGCGGGCACGGAATCGCGGCAGCCCTGATCATGAGCACGGCGCGAGCATTTCTGCGTGCCATTCATGATGGTGACGCCACCGATATGGGGCGGATGATCACTCGGCTGAATCGCCTATTGGGACAGGACCTGGGCGATGATGTCTTCATGTCGCTAGTCGCGGTTCGTCTCGCCGACGATGGCGTGGTGAGTTATGTTTCGGCCGGGCACGAGGCGCCCATTATCTATCGACCCGCCGCAGCGTGTTTCCTGGGCGACGAAGAGACCGGATTGCTTTTAGGCATTCTGGACGATGAGATATATCAGACTCTCGCCGGTGCTGCATGTCAGGCGGGCGATATCATCTGCTGTTTCACCGACGGCATGTGGGAATGTGCGGATCGCGATGGCACCCAATTGGGCATGGCGCGCCTGCGAAACATTATCGCAGCAACGGCGGCGCATGGGGTACTGGCAGTCCGCGATGCGCTGGTCACCGCCGCGATGGGGCAGTTGCAAGGGCAGCCACCGGGTGACGACATGACTCTGGTGGTGATGGAATTCCGCGGATGACCCCGTGGTCCGTGCAGCCGGGACCGGCGCCCTGCCTGGGTGAGGTGATCCTCCATCGCCAGTGGCCTTCTCGGCTGGATGTGAAGGACGAGATCATCGCCGTTCTCAGTGCGGCGCTGCTGGATCGCGGCTGGGTGCTGAGCGATGATGAACCCTGGCTAGCCCTGTGTTTGGATGAAGTGGTCGTCAATGCGATGCTGCACGGCAATGAGGGCGACCCGTATCTGACCATCGACGTGCACCTTTTTCAGCATCAGGATCGCTGGTGTCTGCACGTCGCCGACCACGGCGACGGGTTCAGCCCCGCGCAGGTACCTGACAGCGAGGATTCCGACAGCCTGCTGCTCGAACATGGTCGCGGCATTCGCATTATGAGCGAATGGTTGGATCGCCTCACTTTTTACCGGAATGGCGCTACCGCCGTGCTGGAGCGCCGCATCGAACCCACCATCGCGAAGAGACCCCATGGGCTGTGATTTTTTGATCGTTAATGCCTACGATCGTATGGTCCTCGCCCGGATTGAAAAAGATCGGCTGCTTGATGCCCAGGCGATCAACCTGCTCGCGGGCGAGTTGCTAAAACTGGTCGACCGTCACCCCAAAATCAGCTTGGTCGTCGACTGTGAGGCGGTGACCGCGCTCTCCTCGGCTATGCTGGGCAAGTTGGTGGCCCTGGTCAAACAGGTGAAGGCCTGCAAAGGGCGCATGGTCCTGGCGGGCGTCAATGTCAAGATCATGCCTCTATTTCAGGTCACCAAGCTGGACAAGGTCCTCGATTTTGCGCCGACAGCTCAGGAAGCGATTGGCAATTATCGTCGTAAACCTCTTTAGCGCAGCTGCCGTCGCGGTGCGTGTATTCTGTTGCCAAAAATCCATATGCCGCCATTTCTGCGGTCGATAATCGTGGACATGAACCCCGGCTTTGCCGCATTCCCGACAGACGGGAAGCACATCGCTGCGACAATAGCGGATGTGCAGCGGATGTGCAGATGCATTTTCTGCTGCTGGGCATCATAATCCACGGACCCAACTTCCCCGTCAGGACTGAGGGCAAGCGCTGCGGTGAGGAGGTCTCGATTATCCATGACCCACTTATCGGATGGTGAATTTCCGCCTCAAGTGACGAGGAACCATAAAAATGAAGTGATGCCGTTGTCCCACGCGAGTCCGAAGATCCGCTCGAGCGGGCATGGCCAGCGAATAAAGTAGTAAAATAGTAATCGCAGCGATTGTAATGTGCCGCGTCAGCTCGCTGGGTATGCCCTACAGTTCTTGATCAGTATTCTCGCAGAACAGATTTTTTCGGAAGAGGCCGCCTCCTCGGCTGGATTTCCTCTCAGCCCTTCAGCCGGGCACGCTCGTCCTGATTGCAGGTATCCTGGCATCAGATGCATCAATTGCCCCGGTTGGGCGGCCGAGCCGTGGCCTTCATCAAAGTGACACTTGCGGACTGAGTCATTTACAGGGTACGTTGCCATGACCATATCAAGGTCCTCGGAGATTGTATGCCGCGCCATCACCCGTTTTCTGGCCGCTTCCTGCTGCTGATCGCACTCGCTGCGCTGGGCTGTGCCCCAGCCGTCGATGTCCCGGGAGTGATGGCCTACCAGGGCCGCATCGCCACCGCCTCTGGGCCTTTTTCCGGCACCGGATCATTCAAGTTCGCCTTGGTGGACCAGACCGGGGCCACCTCCTACTGGTCGAATGACGGCACCAGTGTGGCGGGTTCACAGCCCACCGCCCCGGTGCTGATCACGGTCCAGGGTGGCCTCTTCTCGGTGATGCTGGGCGACTCCGCGCATGCGGGCATGACTGCGGTCATCCCCGCGTCGGCCTTCACCAACGATCGTGTCTACTTGCGGATCTGGTTCAGCGCTTCGGGCAGTGTCGGCAGTTTCGAACTCATGGCCCCTGACCGTCGCATGGCGACGGCCGGCTATGCCTTCCTAGCCCAGGGCGTGGCCGATGGCGCGATCGGCGATGCCCAGGTCAGCACTTTGAGCTTCAGCAAACTCACCGGCACACCCGCGGTAGTCGCCAATGGCGGCGCCACGCCTGCCATCGTCGCCGGAACGACCCGACCGGGCAGCCCGGTCACTGGCACCCTGTTCGTCGATACGGCCGGTCAGATCATTGAACGTTGGGACGGCACAGCCTGGATGGTAGTGGCTGCGGCCACGATCGGCACGGTGGGTGACGGCAGCGTGACCACCGCCAAGCTGGCGGACGGAGCGGTGACGGACGCGAAGGTGGCCGACGTGGCCTGGGCGAAGATCACTGGCGTGCCGGCGAACGTCTCGGCCGCGGTGGCCAACGTCGGCACCACGCCGGGGATTGCCTCGGGTGGAGCGGACCCGTCGGGCCCGCCGGCGAGCGGCACCGGCACGCTCTACATCGCCACCACCTCGCAGAGTATCTTCCGCTGGGACGGTGCCGCCTGGCAGCTGATCGCCGCCGCGACCGCCAGCTCGGTGGCGGATGGGAGCATCACCGCGGCAAAGCTGGCCGACGGTGCGGTGGATCTCACCGGAGGGAAGGTGACCGGCACCCTGCCGATCGCCAGCGGTGGCACCGGAGCGACGGACGCGGCGACGGCGCGGACCAACCTCGGTCTGGGCAACGTCGACAACACCAGCGATGCCAACAAGCCGGTTTCCACCGCGACGGCCGCCGCGCTGGCAACCAAGCTGACGGCGGTGAACAACCTGTCGGATGTGGCGGACGCGGCGACGGCGCGGACCAACCTTGGTCTGGGCACGATCGCGACGCAGGACGCGTCGGCGGTGGCGGTGACCGGTGGCACGATCAATGGAACGGTGATCGGCGGCGTGACGCCGGCTGCGGTCTCGGCGACGACGCTGGCAGCCAGCGGTCAGCTGACCTCGACGGTGGCGACGGGCACGGCTCCGCTGGTAGTGGCCTCGACGACGCGGGTGGCAAACCTGAACGTGGCGACGGCCGGCACGGCGGATACGGCCACCACGGCCGGCACGGTGACGACGAACGCGAATTTGACGGGTCCAATCACGTCGGTGGGCAACGCAACGTCGGTGGCCGCTCAAACGGGTACGGGCTCGACCTTCGTGATGGATACGAGTCCGACGCTGGTGACACCGGTTATTGGGGCGGCGACGGGTACGTCGCTGGCGGTGTCCGGCCAACTGACCTCGACGGTGGCGACGGGCACGGCTCCGCTGGTAGTGGCCTCGACGACGCGGGTGGCAAACCTGAACGTGGCGACGGCTGGCACGGCGGATACGGCCACCACGGCCGGCACGGTGACGACGAACGCGAACCTGACGGGTCCGATCACGTCGGTGGGCAACGCAACGTCGGTGGCCGCTCAAACGGGTACGGGTTCGACTTTCGTGATGGATACGAGTCCGACGCTGGTGACGCCGGTTATTGGTGCGGCGACGGGTACGTCGCTAGCGGTGTCCGGCCAACTGACCTCGACGGTGGCGACGGGCACGGCTCCGCTGGTAGTGGCCTCGACGACGCGGGTGGCAAACCTGAACGTGGCGACGGCTGGTACGGCGGATACGGCCACCACGGCCGGCACGGTGACGACGAACGCGAATTTGACGGGTCCGATCACGTCGGTGGGCAACGCAACGTCGGTGGGGGCGCAGACCGGTACGGGTTCGACCTTCGTGATGGATACGAGTCCGACGCTGGTGACGCCGGTTATTGGTGCGGCGACGGGTACGTCGCTGGCGGTGACGGGGCAACTCAGTTCGGCGACGCTGGCGGCCAGCAGCACGGCGACGGCCTCGAATCTGCAGCGTGGCACGGGCAGCCCGGAAGGGG